>Ga0209123_1000101_pt1 | contig 143045 bp, 114 predicted proteins | sample BarGraIncu00431A_FD_184500 | JGI IMG/M metagenome (GOLD analysis project Ga0209123, IMG submission 184500) | Arctic peat soil microbial communities from Barrow, Alaska, USA - Barrow Graham LP Incubations 004-31A (SPAdes) (version 2) | ecosystem: Environmental > Terrestrial > Soil > Wetlands >... | reverse complement strand
AAGAAGTAGAGTCTTTCAAGTTATATTGATGATGATCGCGTGGAAAACCAAATTCCTCCAGTACCAAAGGCTTTGACAGTTTTTTTGCAATTGCAATGTGCTCATCAATGCATTCAGACGTTTTTGTAATACAGTTTTGGAGTGTTCCCGACATATTCTTGACATCCAACCAACCCCAGTTTTTAGGCCAGATATGAACTGTCAGATAATCGATGTTGACATCAGCATGTATCTTTTCGAATAGATTTGCATCTTCCTCACAACCATGTATTCCTTCTGAACCAATGGTAAGCATATGATTTTTATCAAACGATTTGATATATGTCGAAATTTCTTTTAACCAGTTTACAAATAATGGTTTGTTTTCATCCGAAAAAGCCCGTGGCTCATTCCCAATTTCCCAGGCAAAAATTGCCGGATCATTGATATATTTTGTATGGGTGTATCTGTTGGTCCTGGTCATGACAACCCGAATATGATTTTTGAGCAATTGCTCACATTCCTTGCAACCGGCATATTGCTTTACATATTCCATAAAAGCAGGCCAACCATCCACCGAAGGAATTGGATTTTTACCTTTTCCAGCCCAGTTCAGGTACTGGCTATAGCCACCGGTCCATTCCCATGAATTTGTAAAGAACAAGACGGCTTTCATATCCCGTTTACCCAATTCAGACATTAAATAATCTAACCCATCAAAAATTGTGTCGTTGTAAACGCCCGGTTTGATTTGTAAAGTCGGTTCTACTTTTGAAGCAACACCATTTTTACCATCAGATCCAATCATCACGCGTAAATTAGTAATACCTTTCGACTTCAAAAAATCAAGTTCATGAATTAAACGGGCACGATTACCACCTTCGCCTGTTGAGCCCAATATAGCACCATACCAAAAGTTAGTTCCATTGAAATAATATGGTTTCTCATTTACAAAAAATTGATTGTTTTTCACGCTTGCAAAGCGATCTGCATTTTTTGCAGAGCTGCTTATGACATTTAATACCATGAAGCTGAAAACTACTACTTTTTTTAAATATTTCATATTCCTGTTTATCATTTCTTTCGTTTTAAAATCGCTTAAAAGCAATATCATTTCAAGGTAAAAGTACTTTTTAAGTTTCCAATTTTCACTTCGAAATCACCGGGTTCAGCTATTGTTTTATTATCAGTATTGACAAACGACATCTCTTTCTTCGTCAAAGTGAATTGTACAGTTTTAGATTCACCGGGTTGCAGGTTTATTTTTTCAAATCCTTTCAAACGTTTCATGTCAGGAGCCACAGAAGCATACAAATCAGACAAATATAACAGAACCGACTCTTTGCCAGCCATTTTACCTGTGTTGGTTACTGTAACCGAAACCACCAAATTTTCATCAGAAGTAATTTCAGATTTCGAAAGTGTCAGGTTGCTGTATTCAAAAGTGGTATAGCTTAGCCCGTACCCAAATTCATAAAGTGGCGAATAATCCGATTCATAGTTGTACATACCTTCTGCACGCTTTTGCTCTTCAGAATATTTGTGCCAATAATTAATTAGCGAATTTGAATAACGTGGATAGGTAATTGGCAATTTACCACTTGGATTTACATCTCCAAATAAAATATCTGCGAGTGCATCCCCGCCAAAATTTGAAGGTAAGTAAGCCATGATAGTTGCAGCCATTTTATCTTCAAATTTGCTTATAATGCGCGGACGGCCTTCATTCAAAACCAGTACAATAGGCTTTCCTGTAGCAGCCAATTCATTCGCTAACTTTATTTGTAAATCGGAGATAGTCAGATCCTGCAAGTCTCCGGGTTTTTCAGTATAACTATTTTCACCTAAGCACAATACAACATAGTCAACATTTTTAGCCATTTCAACAGCTTCACCAATGTTGACTTCATTTTCCTCCCAATATTTCCCTGTTTCGTTATACAAAACTCCGGGAACATAAGTCACATTATTTGTTCCATTAATATTCTGAATTGCTTTTAAAATGGTGTTATAGTTTGTCGTGAATTTTTGAGTTTTATCACCTTGCCAGGAATAAGACCATCCACCATTAAGCGAACGCATAGAATTAGCATTCGGACCACAAACCAAGATACGATTACCTTTAGCCAATGGTAATATGTGATTTTTATTTTTCAATAAAGTGATTGCTTCAGATGCTGCTCTATATGAATCTTTTTCAAACTCTTTAGAACCGAAAAGCGGATATTCGCTCAATACATCATAAGGATGATTGAATAGGTTCAACTCCATTTTCATCTTTAAAATTCTACGAACAGCATCATCAATACGTTCCATCGGTACTGCACCTTCGTGAACCAGCGCAATAAGATAATCACAAAACTCAAAATTATAGGGTATCATTGCCATATCTATTCCGGCATTAATGGCCATTCGCACAGCGTCTTTTGATGAAGTTGCTACTCTGTCCCGCTTATACAGGTTCTCAATATCCATCCAATCTGTCACTACAACCCCTTTAAATCCAAGCTCTTTTTTCAGCAAATCTGTAAGCAAATAATGACTTGAATGAACGGGAATTCCATTTATCAAACTTGAATTTACCATTACCGAGCTAATTCCGGCGTCAACAGCAGCCTGAAACGAAGGCAAATGATATTCACGTAAAACGTTTTCGGAAATTATAGCTGGCGTTCTATCTTTGCCGGAAACTGGAGCAGAGTAGCCTAAAAAGTGTTTTGCACAAGCTGCTACGTGATATTTATCAATATTAGTCGCATCATTCCCCTGATATCCTTTAGTCATTTCAATAGCCATTTGTGATGCCAGATAAGGATCTTCCCCAAAAGTTTCCCACAGCCGTGGCCACCGGGCATCAATACCTAAATCGAGTACCGGTGAAAAGGTCCAGGGCAAAGAACTTGCCCGCGATTCATAGGCACAAATTTCGGCCCCTCTATGTACCAATTCCCTGTTGAATGTGGCTGCCATGGCTATTTCCTGAGGGAATAACGTTGATTTATCTGTATAAGTTACCCCATGAATGGCATCAACACCATATACCAATGGAATCTTGAGCCGGGTATTCTGCGTGAAACTTTGCAATTTTTTTACCAAAGCGCACCAATCTGCTTTGCTGTGAGCCGCATTATCCCAGGTATTCAATATTGAGCCTACTTTATAGTCCAGGATGCCTTTTTGCAACATTGAATCTTCTAACACCCACGTTTTATTATCCATCAAAATATCAACAGTAACCTGCGACATTTGACCCACTTTTTCTTCAAGTGTCATTTGCTTCAATAGCTTTTCTACTTTTGCATCATTTTGAGCGTAAAGCGGAGCTAAATTCAAAAATACAATACCTATAAATATCGAACGTAATACATATTTCATCATAAATCCATTATATTTTCTGAAAGTAAACCATAGTATAAAATCAATTAATTAAATGCCTTTAAGGATGTTTCCTTAATGGCATTTAGTTACCATCTGTCCGTTCTGAAAGGTTCAAGCGGCAAACCATTCACATCGAAAAGATTAGGCATTCCATCATTGGTGAAACAATATCGTGCTGAAACCGGTGATTTCACCATTTTACTTGCCAATGTGATAGATCCGTTTTTCTCTATTGAGGCGGTGGCAGGATAGAATACTTTATCATCTCCGGCTATTTGAAAACTATTTATTGTTTTACCTTTACAAATCAATTTACCAATTGAAGTAACCTTAATATTGATTTTATTCTCTTTTACTGTAAAACTCGAAAATTGAGGGAAATAGGGTTGTAAACCCTGAATTCCATATTGTTCTTTTAAAGCCAGATTTGCTAAACGGTTGCCAACTTCTTTTTTTATTTTAGGGTGGATATTGGTTATATCATCTACTAAATCTCCTACTACAATCATACCTGTTTTAGGCAATTTCAACGCAGTCTCCTGCTGTTCGCGCAATAAAGCTGCACTAATTCCGCTGTAACCGTTCCATGGAGCAATTTGCACGTAATAAAAAGGTATTTCGTCATGGAAACTTTTACGCCAACCTTGAATTAACGCATTAAATAATTTTCCGTATTCCTGTGGTTGTTCTGTATTTCCCTCACCCTGATACCATATAGTTCCAGCAATTTTATAATTCAATAATGGAAAAATCATGGCATTGTAAATAACCGACGGTGCAACTGGCGCCCAGGGAACAGCTGATAAATTATCCGCAGATTTTTTTAAATCTGCATTATGCTCAAACTCTTCACCAGGTGTCCATGCTTGCACACAAGACCCACCCCAATAAGAAGCAATAAGGCCAACAGGAGATTTAGTTGTTTCATTTATTTTTTTTCCAAAAAAATAACCTGCTACGCTCATATTCGTTACAGTTTCAGGAGCTGACACTTTCCATTCACCATCACTGTTAGTCTGCGGAAAATTATTAATTTGATGCGAGAGCTGAAAGAACCGAAGCTGATTATTTGCTGATTGAGCAACTGCATCACCTGCATCGAGTACACCTTGCTGCCAATTAAAAGCATATTCCATATTGGATTGTCCTGAACATAACCAAACTTCACCGATTAAAATATCAGTAATAACTATTTTTTGTTTTTCGGTAATAAAAGTTATAGCATATGGACCACCTGATTTAGGAGTTTTTACACTTATAGACCAAGTCCAGTCTTTAGCCGGTCTTGCAGATATTGTATCAGCTGAATTCCAGCTACAGCTAATTTTCACCGACGACGAAGCCCAACCCCATAATCTAACATCACTTAATTGTTGTAATACTGCATGATTACTGATAATAGCAGGTAACCGAAGATTATCCTGTGCTACAGCAACTAAACTTAAAATAAACATCAATATTGAGAAAACTATCTTTTTCATTTCAATAAATTAAATAAAAATTACTATTAAATAATACTTAAAACCTTATTAGCTGCAATTATCATATTTTGACCACAGACACAAAAGCTCACTTTTTTTTCATTTGTTGAGCCTTTTACAAGTACAGAGACTCCAACCATTGGATTTCTATCACTTGAATCAGTAACAACTCCCGAAACAGAAAGATTCTACTGAGTAGAAACCAAGCACGCTCCAACCAGGAGTAACACCATTAGAAAATCAATTTTTCTTTTCATGGAATTAGATTTAAAATTAGAAAGTTATTTATTTTTTTCGAAATTATACATTGCAAAAATAGAACATTGGACTATGAAATATACATATTTTTTTATCTTTATATGATACTTTTCATACCATAACATAGCCAATTACAACCCTAAATCCATTATTTTAACTACTCACTTATAGCTTTCTATCTATTTCCCATTTATTTTGAGTGAAAACCAACGAGTTAATACATGTTTTATTTCTTCAAATAATCTATATACCCTGCCGGAATTTGGAAATAAGAGAAAATGTCAATATAAAGGATTAGTCAATATCAAAGATGCAATGCTAAATTATCTGACCAGAGGGAATAGTGTGAATATTAAAAAAAGAATCGATATTAAAAAAGATACGAGAGCCTGCCATGAACTGGGCAGGATTTAGTGAGATAAATTGATTGATACTTTGAGATTTGTAACACGAGGTTAAATCCATGAGTGGACTTAAATATCAATAATTTTCACAGTCTAAAACTCTATTTTGAGATTTGAATGTATTTTTAAAGTCCCAATTCCTTTCTCAAAATCTCTTCCATTTTCTGCAATTGCTCCAGCGAAGCACCGTTTACAAGTTGTGTAACGTTGGCCAGAGTTTCGCTTCGCTTCAACACATTCAGTGCATGACTGGTATTTGTAACCATATCTTTTGAAGGTACCCATTCCAGGAAATCATTGGGTGTACAGTTTAAAGTAAGGCAAAGTTTCTCCAGCGTTCCAAGCGAGAAGCCTTGTTTTTGATTATTGACAATGCGGGTGGTGGTAGCAATGCTATAACCCTGATTCTTGAGGAAATTGGCAGGGCGATCGATGCCCCGTGCTTTAAAAACGCGTGCTGAATTAAATAGTAACATGATAATAAGTTTTAGTAATAGACATGTAACATTATTTTAAACTTGAAAGTTCAGCTAAAATACTCAATTATTAATGATATATATTCAAATAATCATTTTTAAAACGTATATACTATTCTTATAAACGCAAAAATTAGAGTTCTATCTTGTCGGCAAATAGTTCTAAACGCATAAATAAATATTCTAAACGCTATAATTAGAGTTCTGTCTTGTCGGCAAACAGTTCTAAACGCATAAATAAATATTCTAAACGCTATAATTAGAGTTCTGTCTTGTCAGCAAACAGTTCTAAATGCATAAATAAACATTCTAACTTCAATATTTAAACTTTACTAATCAATTATTGAGTATTTATAATGTAAAGGCACATAAAAAACACCGAAAGAATTGCTTCGTTTCGGTGTTAGCTATCATAATTATGAATTATTTCAGGTATTTCTCCAAAAACCGATCCTGCTCCCAAAGCAAGTGCAGGATATTTTCGCGGGCTACGTAACCATGTTGCTCTTTGGGCAGAATCACAAGCCGGGCAGGAGCGCCAAGTCCTTTCAGGGCCTGAAAATATCGCTCTGTCTGCAGAGTGAATGTTCCCGGATTGTTATCGGCTTCGCCATGTACCAGTAGCATGGGCGTTTTCATTTTTTCGGCATTCATAAACGGCGACATAGCATTGTACACTTCCGGTGCATCCCAGTAATTGCGTTGCTCGCTCTGAAAACCAAACGGTGTGAGCGTGCGGTTATACGCTCCGCTGCGGGCAATGCCACATGCAAAAAGGTCGCAATATGTCAGCAGGTTAGCAGTCATAAACGCACCGTAGGAATGTCCGCCCACCGCCACTTTACTCCTATCTATATAACCCAGTGCATCCACCGCATCAATAGCCGCCCGGGCATTAGCCACCAATTGCTCTGCAAAAGTATCATTGGGTTCTGCTTCACCTTCGCCGATAATAGGGAAAGCCGCATCGTCCAGCACCACATAACCGCGGGTTACCCAATAAACAAATGATCCGTAATACGGGAAAGTGAATTCATTGTGATTGGCCGTGCTTTGTCCGGCACTGTGCTTGTCTTTATATTCGGCCGGATAGGCCCAAATAAGCAGCGGCAGTTTTTCTTGTTTCGTGCGGTCATAATTCGCCGGCAAGTACAATGTTCCGGACAGTTCCACCCCATCGGCACGCTTGTATTTAATTACTTCTTTGTGCACTTCTTTTATGCTTTCAAAGGGATTTGGAAAATGTGTGATTTGCGTAAGAGCATCTTTTTCACGAATATTGCGGAAGTAATAATTCGGAAATTCGTTTTTCGACTGAATGCGTACCAGTGCCTCCCCTTTTTTGAAATCTTCAATATCGAAAATTTCTTCCATCTTATCTGTATAAACAGATTGATACAGACGTTCCGATTTCAGCGAACTTAAATTCAGTTCATCAATAAATGGAAATTGACCCTGATGGGTATGACCTTCGCCAATACGGAAAAGGCAGTTATTTTCTATTGCCAACACATATTTTCCATAAATATTTTTACGAGTTTCAAAATTTCCAGGATCGGAATACACATCCTGAAAGTTTCGGTCGTCAATCACTCTGGGACTTACATCGGGGCGCGAAGGATTTATAAGGTATGTTTTCTCGTTACGTGTATCGTACCATTCGTCCTGCACGATAGCTACCAATTCATTTCCCCAAATTATATTCATAAATCGTTGGGCAATTTTGGTCAGCAGACCCGGATTTTCATCAAAGGGAGCTTTCCAAAGATAAATGGCATCACGGTATTCAGCATCAGTTTTCGGGTCGCCCCCATCCAATGCTTCCACGTAAAACAAGGTGGCAGGTTCATCTGCCCGCCAGTTCATCTGCCGTTTGCCTTTGCGCACGGCCATAAATCCTTTGGGCAAAACTTCGGATAGTGGGACATCATTTACCAGTTTCACTTCATCACCTTTCAGGTTATAAACTGTACTAATCATGGGGAACCGATTGAGCGGAACCACGTACGAAAATGGCTTACGCAGAGTAGTTGAGAGCAAATAATTTCCGTCGGGCGAAAAAGATTCGTTGGCGTACATATCTGCACTTTTAAATAACTTAACTTGTCCTGTCAAATCTACTTTGTATAATTCCGAAGTCGCCTGAGTAATAAAATTGGCTTCGTCCGAAGCGTTTTTCAGCAAATCAGGATAAGTCCGGTTTTGCGATTTAGAACCATCGCTCACTGAAACGGTAGGTCCTACCGGCAATTCGGTTTTAGTATCAATTAATGCAGGACGGCTAACAGGCAGCAATCGAACAAGAATTTGCCGGCTATCGCGAAACCAGTTAAACGGATTGCCCAGATTTGCGTTCACCACCGCATCTGTCAGGCGGGTTGCACTGGCCGTACCCATATCGAGCACCCAAAGTTCCACGCCCGTGGCAGCAGTATGAGTAAAAGCTATCTTCTTTTCGTCCGGCGACCAAGCCACAAAAGCAATACGAGGATGGGCAGGCAAACCTTTTACCTGAACCGGTTCTGTACCGGTGACTTTCCGAACTTTTAAGTTACAAATATAACTAGTGGCAGAAGCAATATTCGTTACCGGATTAATGCGCAATCCGCCCATACTCATTTCCTGTTGGTTTAAATCGTCCAGGGTTTTGTACGTGCTGCGATAACTCAACAACATAAATTCTTTATTCGTGTCTATCGACACTTGAGGTGCGCGGTCGTAATCGGCAAGTTTCAATATACTTTCCGGTGGAGTTTGGTAGGTCAGGTTTTCTTGTGGCATTTTGAGTGTGTATGTTTTTTAGCGAAAATATAAAAATGGAGATTAGGTTTCCTGTATAAATGTTCATTCTAAAAAGAATCTGCAAATGTAACCTTTCTTTTGCAAAGGAAATAATGAAATACTGACTGACGTCCAATTGGCAATGAAAGTGAAAATCTGACAACTTCGACTGGATTGAGAATTAAAATACTTTTATCCTCGAATACACAGTTTACATCCCAACAATTCACATAATAAATTGTTTTAATTGAACGCTTTGCTATCATTTTGAGCAAATATTTTTTCGAACTAATAATTTTATATAATTTTACAGACTTGAAAATTCAAACAACTAAAAGATATGAAATCAAAATCTCAATTTTCAATCTGTAAATTCTTTTCCGTTTGTGCAATAGCATCATTCATTATCCTTTTGCCCTTTCAGGTTTTAGGTGAAAATTTAATGACTTCTCCCAAAAATTCGGATTCAGAAAATTATATAGAATTAAAAGGAAAAGTGATTGATAAAAAGTCCGGGGCAACTTTACCCTTTGCAGGGTTGGTTGTTGTTGAAACAAATATTTCCACAATTTCAAATTCAGAAGGAGAATTTTTATTGAAAATTCCAAAGGAGATTTCGAATCCTACTGTGAAAGTGAGTTTTTTAGGTTATAAAAGCAAGATTATATCTCAGGCAGATTTAAATAAGAATAAGAACCGCGTTGAATTAGAATCGTCGGATGTGGAATTGCCTGGATTAAATGTAATTTCGAAAGATGCCGAACTACTCATCAAATCTGTTTTAGAGAAAAGAGGTGAAAATTACTTTAACAAGCCAACTTTGATGACAGCATTTTATAGGGAAACTATTAAAAAAAGCAGAACTTACATTTCACTTGCTGAAGCAGTAGCGGAAATCAACAAACAACCTTATACATCTTATAAGTCGGATGTTATCCGGCTTTACAAAACTCGTAAAAAAGCTGATTATGCAAAACTTGACACCTTAGCTTTTAAACTACAAGGTGGTCCATTTAATTCATTATATTTGGATATAATGAAATATCCGGAATATATATTTACAAATGAAATATTAGAAAATTACCGATTTACTTTCGACCGTTCTACATACATCGACAACAGACTAATTTATGTTGTTGATTTTAAACAACGAGCAAATAAGACAGAACCTTTATATTTTGGCAAACTTTACATCGACTCGCAAAACCTGGCTTTAAAAAGTGCTGTTTTTAGTCTGAATATAACTAACAAAGATGAAGCTGCTGAGATGTTTATTAAAAAGAAACCATTCAATGCCCGTGCTTATCCTACCGAGGCCAAATATAGAATAGATTACATGGAGCGAGACGGGAAATGGTATTATTCTTACAGTCGGATAGAGCTTGGAATTAAAATAATTTGGAAGAAAAAACTATTTAATACCAATTATTTTTCAACTGTAGAAATGGCAGTAACCGACTGGGGCAAAGGCGTTGAGGACAAATCTGTCAGCTTCAAAGATAGAATAAAACCAACCGTAATAATTAGCGATGAAGCAGTTGGATTCTCCGATCCTCAGTTTTGGGGTGAGTTCAATGTTATTGAACCTGAAAAATCAATTGAAGCAGCTATTAAGAAAATTCAGAAACAACTTGAAAAAAAATAAATTATTAATTCATTTCAGTTCAACCTACATTTTGAGTTTAAATTTAATATTGCCTTTCAACTTATAATACAAATCACTTAGGGAAACAAAAACAACATTGTTTCCCTATTTCTTTTATGTGTACATGTATTTAAGCATTTTTCCGAAAAAAATGTCAATTACCGTGAGTTTTAAAACAATAACTCAAGTGAATGCGTTATGTAAATTACCAAATTCGATCAAAAAACTATGCTTTAAAACACATTTTTTTGTACCTTTGCATTTTAAATTACTTTTCCATTTCGCCAAAATTGAAACATATCATTTTGCGAACTAAAAACTAAGAAATAAAACATTATGTCAACAGATATATTAGATCAAGTTACACAAGGAGATTACAAATACGGTTTTACTACCGATATTGAAACGGACATAATCCCTATTGGCATCAGTGAGGACGTTGTTCGGCTTATCTCGTTGAAGAAAAAAGAACCGGAATGGATGCTCGAATTTCGATTGAAAGCATATCGTCATTGGCTCACCATGAAGATGCCTACCTGGGCGCATTTGGATATTCCATTATTCGACTTTCAAAGCATTTCTTACTATGCCGCACCGCGGAAAAATGCTCCAAAAAGTTTGGATGAGGTAGATCCTGAACTTATAAAAACTTTTAATAAGTTAGGAATTTCACTCGAAGAACAGAAAATGTTATCGGGAATGGCAGTTGACGTGGTTATGGACAGTGTTTCTGTCAAAACCACTTTCAAAGACAGCTTAGCTGAAATGGGAATTATTTTCTGCTCGTTTAGCGAAGCAGTGGAGCATCACCCTGACCTGGTAAAAAAATATATGAGTTCGGTTGTTCCATACACCGATAATTTCTTTGCCACATTGAATTGCGCTGTTTTCAGCGATGGTTCATTTGTATATATTCCAAAAGGCGTTCGTTGTCCAATGGAGCTTTCCACCTATTTCCGCATAAATGCAGTAAATTCAGGACAGTTTGAACGTACGTTGATTATTGCCGATGAAGATAGTTACGTTTCATACCTCGAAGGTTGTACGGCACCAATGCGCGACGAAAACCAATTGCACGCAGCCATTGTAGAAATTATAGCATTGAAAAATGCCGAAGTAAAATACTCAACAGTTCAAAACTGGTATCCGGGTGATAAAAACGGCTTGGGTGGAGTTTACAATTTCGTTACCAAACGTGGAATTTGCAAAGGCGAAAGCTCAAAAATATCCTGGACGCAAGTTGAAACCGGGTCAGCCATTACCTGGAAATATCCGAGTTGCATACTGCTGGGCGACAATTCTTCTGCTGAATTTTATTCGGTAGCAGTTACAAACCACCATCAACAAGCTGACACCGGAACCAAAATGCTTCATATTGGAAAGAATACCAGCAGCCACATACTTTCCAAAGGTATTTCGGCAGGTAAAAGTCAAAACAGTTACCGTGGATTAGTAAAAGTAAATCCGGCGGCAGAAAATGCCCGTAATTTTTCGCAGTGCGATAGTTTGCTTTTAGGCGATAAATGCGGTGCTCACACTTTTCCGTACATGGAAGTAAATAACGACACAGCCATAGTAGAACATGAAGCTACAACTTCGAAAATCAATGAAGACCAAATATTTTACTGCAATCAACGTGGTATTTCTACCGAAGATGCAGTTGGGCTAATTGTTAACGGTTATGCTAAAGAAGTATTGAATAAACTACCTATGGAATTTGCTGTTGAAGCACAAAAACTGCTCCAAATCACCTTGGAAGGTTCAGTTGGATAACTTAAATTAAACCACAATACAACTTTTCAAAGCACAAACTTTTGAAAAGTTTTAAAATAGATATTAGAATAAATTATATGCTTGAAATTAAAAACTTACATGCCAACATTAATGGCAAAGAGATATTAAAAGGACTTGACTTAACTGTTCGTCCGGGAGAAATTCACGCCATTATGGGGCCAAACGGTGCCGGGAAATCAACTCTAGCTTCGGTGCTTTCGGGCAATCAGGCATTTGAAGTTACTCATGGCAAAGTTAGCTTTTACGGTAAAGATTTGCTGGAATTAACTCCTGAAGATCGTTCTCGTGAAGGAATTTTTCTTAGTTTTCAGTATCCGGTGGAAATTCCGGGCGTGAGTATGGTGAATTTCATGCGTACAGCATTAAACGAACATAGAAAATATAAAAATCTGGAACCATTGTCTGCAACCGACTTCCTACGCACTATGCGTGAAAAGAAAGAGCTGGTAGAAATGGACAGTAAACTTGCCAATCGATCTGTGAACGAAGGTTTTTCAGGTGGTGAAAAAAAGAAAAATGAAATTTTTCAAATGGCCATGCTCGAACCACGGTTGTCAATCCTTGACGAAACAGATTCAGGGTTGGACATTGATGCATTGCGCATTGTGGCAAACGGCGTAAACAAATTAAAAACGCCTGAAAATGCAAGCATCGTAATTACACACTATCAACGCTTGTTGGATTATATCATCCCTGACTTCGTACATGTTTTATTCGATGGACGAATTGTGAAATCGGGCGGAAAAGAATTAGCTCTGGAACTGGAAGAAAGAGGTTACGACTGGATAAAAAAAGAAGTGGACGGAGAGTGAAATGTGCTAATTTGAAAATTTGCCAATAAGCCAATTTTCGAGCATACTGGCTATCACTTTCAAACCTTTGAAATAAAAAACATGGAACAACAATATATCGACTTATATAACCAACATCACGAAAGCATTAAAAAGCATTCGGCTGCTGTAATGAACGAAACGCGCGATGCATCATTTGCGTTGTTCGAGAAGTTGCGTTTTCCTACATCAGCGTTGGAAAATTACAAATATTCCGATTTAAAAACACCACTTTCTTTGGATTATGGTTTAAATCTGAACCGAATTCCTATTCCGGTTAATCCGTATGATGTATTCAAATGCGATGTGCCGGGAATTAATTCCTACCTCTTTTTTGTAGTGAACGATGCGTTTTATCCAACCATGGATACAAAAGCTTTAAAACTACCCGAAGGAGTAATTATTGGGAGTGTAAAAGACATCTCAACAACTCATCCGGAGTTGCTAAAAGATTATTATGGCAAACTCAGCACCACAAAAGAGGATGGTTTAATAGCATTCAATGGCGCTTTTGCCCAGGATGGTTTTTTTATGTATGTTCCCAAAAATGTGGTATTAAGTAAACCGGTTCAATTGGTGAATATCATGCGTTCGGATGTCGATTTTATGGCCAATAGTCATAATCTCATCGTTTTGGAAGAAGGTTCCAAAGTGCAACTTTTAATTTGCGATCACACGGTTGACGATGTCCGTTTTCTTTCAAACAGGGTAACCGAAGTATTTGTGGGCGAAAATGCAACTTACGAGCATTATAAACTTGAAAACACCCATAATAAAACTACCAATTTATCTACGTTATTAATTGACCAAAGTGCTTCGTCGAATGTGTTGGCCAATGTAATTACACTGCACAACGGCGTTACCCGCAACAATATTGAGATTGATTTAGATGGTGAACATTGCGAAACTGAACTTTGCGGGATGGTGATTGCAGATAAAAACCAACAGGTTGACAATTTCACGTCAATCATTCATAATAAACCAAATTGCAATAGCAAGGAATTGTTTAAATATGTGTTGGACGATATGGCCAAAGGTGGATTCACCGGAAAACTATTGGTGGCAAAAGATGCACAAAAAACAGCCGCTTTCCAGACTAACAGAAATATTCTGCTAAAAAAGACTGCCAAGATGCGCACTAAACCTCAATTGGAAATATATGCCGATGATGTAAAATGTTCGCATGGTGCTACCATTGGCCAGTTGGACGAGTCCGCTAAATTTTATATGCAATCTCGTGGAATTTCTGAGTCGGAAGCACGCTTGTTGTTGATGTTTGCCTTCACGAATGATGTCATTGATCTCATCCGAATACCGGCCTTACAAGACCGCATGAGAATACTAATAGACAAACGTCTGCGTGGAGAATTATCGAAATGCGAAGGTTGCGTGATTTGCCAATAAATTAAGTTTTCACCTTCCGCACTTGGCGGAATCGCCCCAGCTATTGATTTGATGATTCCGCCAAGGGCGGAATCGTCTCGACGACTAATTTGAACGTTCCGCCTTTGGCGGAATGTTCCCGTGGGTCGATTTATAGTTTCCGCCTAGGGCGAAACGTCCCCGACAATCATTTTTGCCATTTCGCCAAGGGCGAAACAACTATATCTACACGAACTCTTAGTTGGAAATAACAATTTTCGAAAAAAATGATGCTAAGCATTGATGAATTAAAACTAAAATTTCAACAACCGCTACCCGGCACAACTTCGCAGCTCAAAATGGCACCTGAGCACAGAGCCTTCGAGCTTTTGGAGGGAGATAAAATGCTCTCTTTTGCAAAACAAAGTGCAGTAATGATACTTTTATTCCCCGAAAACGGACAACTTAAAACTGTTTTTATTAAGCGAAGTGAATCCGATGGATTTCACAGCGGTCAGATTGCTTTTCCGGGAGGTCAGTTTGAAAAAACTGATAAGAATTTCCAAGCCACAGCCCTGCGCGAAACTTTCGAGGAAATTGGCGTAGAACCAACAAAAATTGAAATCATCGGCCAACTTACTGATTTGTATATACCCCCAAGCAATTTCTTAGTTAAAGTATTTGTTGGATATTGTTCTGAAAAATCAGACTATACGCTGGACAAAAACGAAGTTCAATCTATTATCGAAATAAACATTGAGGACTTTTACCGCGAAAACGTTATCTTTGAAAAAGAATTCGTTTCAAGTGCCAAGAACATAAAAAGGCTGGCACCCTATTTCAGCCTGAATAATATTGAAATATGGGGCGCAACAGCTATGATTGTGAGCGAGTTGTTGGATGTATTACACAATTAAAATCAAGAACCGAAGCCTTTGCAAAACATTGGAAAAGCTAACCCTCAAAATAATTAAATAACCTAACCAAAAATGGCCGAGAAAATTCGATTAAATAAATTTATAAGCGAAAGCGGAACTTGTTCGCGTCGCGAAGCAGACAAGTATATCGAGCAAGGTCATGTTTTTGTAAATGGAAAAAGAGCAACTATTGGAACTCAGGTTTCAAAACACGATAAAGTAACGCTGAATGGCAATTTAATTGAGGCAAAAAAAGGGGACGATTTCGTTTTTCTTGCATTTAATAAACCCATAGGCATTATCAGCACCACCGAAATTGGCGTTAAAGACAGTATTATCGACTATATCGGATACCACGAACGCATTTTTCCCATAGGCAGACTGGACAAGGAGTCGCAAGGGTTGATTTTTATGACCAACAACGGGGATATTGTCAATAAAATTTTACGGGCCGGCAATAAGCACGAAAAAGAATATCTGGTCACCGTAAACAAGCCAATTACCGACGAATTTATTCTAAAAATGGGAAATGGAGTTCCTATGCTGGGTGAAACAACTAAAAAGTGTAAGGTTGTAAAAGAATCGGTTTACTCTTTTCGTATTGTGCTGATACAAGGATTGAACAGGCAAATTCGCCGAATGTGTGAGTATTTTGATTATGAGGTAGTGAAACTTGAACGCATCCGCATCATGAACATAAGTCTGAAAGGCATTCCGCTTGGCGAATGGCGCCAACTACAACCAGACGAAATAGCTCAAATCATGTCGGATATTGCCAATTCTTCATCAACAGAAGAAGCCACAATAAAAAAGACGAAGCCACAAGAACCAAGAGTAAAAACACCGGAACGTGAATCAAACAGTTCAGCTCAACGAGCTCCATCTGCGTCAGCAAAAAAGCCTAACCGGGCATCGAATCCGAATCCAAAATCCCGTGAATTAAGAACAAATTCTAGCAGTTCAAGCGGCAAGAAAACAGGCTCACCAAAAAACATAAAACCTTCTTCCATTAGCAATAGCAGAGGAAGCGGAAAATCGGGGAAGCGATAAGTTTAAATTAGTCTGAGACGGATATACTTGCTATATCACGATAGACCTTACTCTCCGGTATCGCCGGTATCACCAAAAGCAGCCACAATAACGGCTACTCCAAGTAAAGAAGCATATCCCATAAATTTCCCAAAACCACTGAATTTTCGGAAATAGAATTGATTAGCTCGTAAAAGAGATCCCGTTGAGGGACCGTTTGAAGTTTGATATATTTCTGAAATCCAAAAAGAATTATCAATAAAAACCGGAGAAGTCAAATCTTCGTGAGTCGTCAGTGCCAGAATATTATGAATAAAAATTGGGGTGTTTTTGCTATCGTAAAAATGTATTTTGCCATTCCCTGAAGTTGAAACTTCCGGATTTCCTAAAGAGTCTACCGGAGCAGGATCAACAAAGCTTCCCATTAACATATTGCTTGAAACAGTTGTATAGGAATTTGGAGAAATGAAACTAACCTGGTTGTCATTGAGAAAAGAACCGTCTTCTTGTGAACCATTAAAAAACAAAGTGGTTTTTCCCCAATCAATATAAATTGGCTGATTCAACTTATTGTGGATAGTCATTTTAAGAGCAAAATTTTCGCCTGTAAATGAATATTTAATTGAGAATGAATCTGTTTCATGTATGAATTCTTTCACTTCATTTTTCGGCAAATTGCTATCCATATAAACGAACTGATATGTAGAACAACCGGTTAAGGCTATGATGCAAAAGAATCCGAGAAGAAAGAGATTCATTTTAATAAACAAAACATTTCTAATCCTTTCTAGTGACAAATTGGATGTTTTCATATTCAAAGTGTTGTATTTATAATTCTATTTTAATCATATTTGTAAAATTACAAAAATAATACCAAATTAAAACAAATATCAAATACTTCAAACGGAAATAAACTCAAATACTCTTCAAAAAAAACCCTTTTTATTTCACATGGAAATAAAAAGGGCTTTTTAATAATTATATTTATCTTTTGATAGAATCAGTTTTCACATCCTGTCTGATTATAACTACTTTTTCAATGCCTGATTTTTCAAATTGACCACAACATCCTCTGCGGAAATCTTCATGCATTCTACAGTGCTCATACTCACAAATACGATGCCCACGATTGAAATGTTCCGGACCCATGGTAAACCATAAGCTTCCAAAAGTGATAGCCGCAACCGTCAATCCAACTAAAAATCTTGATTTTCTATACATGTTATCCTAAATTATATTTTATAAGTCGTTTGTCTGCTCTTTTTGAATTGCATAAATACTCATTTTCCTTTTCGATATCACCTTTCTGATTATAGACTTCATTTTGGCGGAAACATCCTCCAGTCTATTTGTTTCTATATACATCATAACCGATTATTTTATATCATTAGTAGCTTGATCCTTCATTTTTGATTTACAGCAGCAATGATTACGATGATGATAAGAATTATCGCAACAGTCGTCACTACCACCCATTTTGGTTTTAAACTCTTCATATTCTTCATCATTCATTTTTCGAATTTTATCGGCTAAATATAACATCCGATTGATATTTCGACCATGCCCAAAGCCTCCATGACCATGATGGCAACTATGCATTATTCTTAGAATGACTGCAAAAACGAAAATGCCAAGTAAGATTCCGGGAACGAAAAATGCTAGTGCCCCAACAATGATACCGCAGAATACAGCTTTTAAAATTGATTTTGTCATTTTGTTTAACTTGTAAGTTTAAATTAATTTTGTTTCTATACTTTAGAAGACGTTCAGCATTACGTTTTACTTTAAATAGAACTAAAATTTATCTATTCTTTCTTGCAACACCGTTGTTTCCACATGCTTTTAAATTGTTGCCTTTCATCATCATTCATGGTCATTAACTTATCTTTGAAAGCAGCCCGCACAAAACGATGGTGAGTTCTGTGTTGATTACGACAATGAAAACCGCCAAAAAGTATGTGGCAAAGGATAAATAATCCCATTGCTTGCCAATATGTGAGAGTTGATAAGGAGAAGATAGCAGGAATAATCCAGTTCCATAGTAGCATCACAATGGCGCTAACAACAAACAATCCGATTAGAAGTAATGGGAAAAAGAAGAAACGCCTTCTATTCCAGTGATTTTGGTTAGTTGAATTCATTTTCTATAAATTTAGTTCTTTGTATAAATAGTTTAGCTTGTTACGCAAATGTTTGACTGCATAGGCTTTACGACTAATAATGGTTTTAATATTTTCACCCTTTTGGTTCGCAATTTCCTGCAAGGTCAAGTCCTCCATTTCATTCAGCAGAAAAACTTCCCGCTGGCTTGCTGGCAATTCATCAAGGGCCTGTTGAAATTCTTTCCAGAAAATTTCTTTGAAAAAAGCCAGTTCGGGATTATTATTATCGTCTAGAAGCAGTATTTCTTTGAAATTAAATTCTCCATCATCATTTTCGTAGGAATAATCTTCAAGAGCCAGATTGAACTTTTTACGCGATTTATCGATGATTTTGTTTCGAGCAACTTCATAGAGCCATGCACTCACATTCTCCAAATCCTCTATATCAGTCAAATTACTTAGTTGATACCACACATCCTGCAGAATATCCTCAGCATCTTCGGTCGACTTGACTTTTCCACGTACGAATCCAAAAAGATTCTTACCAAAAACCTGTATAGTTTTTGTTATGGAAATAGCTTTTTTCTCGCTCATGGGAATTTTGATGGTTGTCTCCATATAGTGGGAGACGAATGAGGTTAGTTTTTACTTTAAAATAAAAACATATAATTGAATAAAAAGTTCCAAAAAACAAGAAACCCTTCAAAATCAATTGATTTTGAAGGGTTTCTATCAGAGTACCCGAAGCGGGACTTGAACCCGCACAGCCGTAAAGCCAAAGGATTTTAAGTCCTTCGTGTCTACCATTCCACCATCCGGGCAGAATACTCTAGATTTGAGCGAAAGACGGGACTCGAACCCGCGACCCCGACCTTGGCAAGGTCGTGCTCTACCAACTGAGCTACTTTCGCAATATTTGTATTTTTCTATAGATTCTGTAAGGTGAATCTAAGTATGCTTTTCTCTCAAAGCGGCTGCAAAGATAGGTTATTTTTTTTATTTCTGAAATCTTTTTGAAAGAAAAAAATCACTTACGACTTGTTTAAATTGAACTTTCAATGCTCGAAGTCTGTATATCTATGATTTAATCCGTAAATAATATCAGGAGATTTGTCAGCAGCACAAATAATCGTACATTTTATCAATTGCAGAATTGTTACCCAATTCGATATTAAAAAACTATCATTTCAAATAAACAAGATTATTTCTGCGAACAGATTTAGGCACCACAATAGACTGATTGTAAGTTGGTAATTTTGCTGAAAAAGTTCCTTTGAGCAGAATACTGTCAGTTGTTTTAAAATCACAAACTATATTATAAACACTTCCTGATTGAGTTACAGTAAAAGAACCTGAAGAAATTAGCTGCATCTTTGATTTAGCTGCATTTAATTCATAATACGAAATACGCGCACCAATAGGATAAATAACATTATCAATGGTATCGTTTCTGCCTGAGGAAACTGTAAACGGCAAACCAGTATTATTTACAGAATATGTTCCAACCGGCAGTAAAGTATCTTTTGGTTCAACAAAGACATCTTCTAAAAAAAGAGACTGACCTACCCCGGTCAAATTTCCTAAATCATCTATTTTAAGCGAATCACTGAAAAGAGATAAAGAAATGACATTATTTTTATTATAATTGGCATAATAAGCTCCGTAGAAATCAGCAAAACCCCACGTATAATTTGGGTTGGTATTGTAAACATAAGTTGGATTGGGCTGACCTATTCCACAAGAGGTAAAAACCAACACCAAGCAAAACAATAGAATCTTTAGCATTTTCATTTGAAATGAATTTATTAGATTTTCTATAGAAAAAATTAAACCGGTATTTTTAAAGAATCAGCTGTAACTTAAACTTACTCGTTCAAGTTATTGTGAGTCCGAATATAACGAACTGGATAATATGCAGCTAAAAATCCCATAAGTAGAACTGTAACAAAAACCAACAACATGTCAATGGATTTGGTAACTACAGGATAAGCATCCACAACATAACCAGTCCCCAACTTCAACAGTCCAAAATATTGTTGTATAAGGCATAAAAAGCCACCTAAGCCGATTCCAACTAAAGCTCCTACTCCTGAAATCATCCAGCCTTCGAAAAGAAAAATTCGTTTAATAAGCTGATTATTGGCACCCAGACTTCGTAATGTTTCAATATCTGATTTTTTATCAATAATCAACATCGAAAGTGAGCCTATAATATTAAAGCTGGCAATCAACAATATAAAACAGAGAATGAGATAAGTTATCCATTTTTCAATTTTCATTATTTTAAAGAAGCTTTCCTGCTGTTGGTAACGATTTTCCACCTGAAACCCATCGCCCAGAAGTGTCTGAATTTGCTTTTGCACCAACTCTTTATCTACACCTTTTGCTAATTTAAGCTCAATGGCTGAAACAGTTGTTTTGTTATATTCAAATAAATCGCGTGCAAAATCAATAGATACCAACACATAATGGTCATCGTACTGCAACTGTTTTACAGAGAAGATACCGGAAACAAACGTTCCCATTTGATTGAAACTATTTTCGGGACGGAGTAAATTTATTTTTGAAGTCCGCTTTGGTGCGTAAATATACAATGGGTCGATAAAATGAGCACCAAGTCCGAGAATACTGGCCACTCCCACTCCAGGAACAGCCCGTTGAAATGCACCGTCGTACAAGATAAAACTACCATCATACATTATGCTGTCAATGCGGGTCATTTTTTCAAAGTTCTTGCTAACTCCTTTTATAGTGGCTGGCATTTGCTTGTTTTTAAACCTCAATAAAGCATTTTCCTCTACAACTTCAGTGAAATATGCAACAGACTTTTGTTTTCTTAATGTGTTGAATTCGGGGGTATTTACATCAAAAGTTTTTCCATGTGTTAGCGTTATTTTCATGTCCGGATCGAATGCTGAAAACATATTGGAAATCAGCGATTCAAAACCATTGAACACCGATAATACGCATACCAACGCCATCGTTCCAATAGCCACTCCACCCGCAGAAACTCCGGTTATAACATTAATAGCGTTGTGTGACTTTTTGGAAAAAAGATAACGCTTGGCTATGCGAAACGAGAATGATAAATCCCGAAATGATGCTGAAGTATTTTGTCGGTTATTCATTCTGCAAAAGACTATTCGAGTTCTTCAGTAACTGGTCCCGGAGGATCGCTTCTGAGTAAATTATCGATATTTTCCAAATAATCAAGTGAATCGTCTACATGGAAAAAAAGTTCCGGAACAATGCGCAGTTGATGACGAACCCGCTTGCCCAAGTCAAAACGGATTGAACTTCTATCTTCTTGCACCTTGGCCAAAACAGCCGCAGATTTATCACTTGGAAATATGCTTAAATGTGTACGGGCAATTCCTAAATCGGGACTTATGCGCACTGCTGTAACAGTTATTAAAGTTCCCTGTATTTCGCGGGCATACAACAAAAAGATTTCACCTAATTCTTTTTGCAACATCCTCGATATTTTTTGTTGTCTGGTAGTTTCCATAGTTTAAATTTTGTAATGTTGTTTAGTTGTTTAGTTGTTTTATTGCTGGTTTTACGTTGAGCCAAGTATAAAATATTTTATAATTTCCACTCAAATCCGTCTTTTGTGTCTTTAATTTCAAAACCAAGAGCGGTCAGTTCATTTCGTATTTTATCACTGGTTGCCCAGTCTTTATTTTGCTTAGCTTCCAGACGCATATTCAAGAGTAAATCGATGGCTTTCTTGTACGCCTCATTTCCTACAGAGTCTCCGCTTTCCACTTTCAATCCTAAGATGTCCTCCACAAACATGGAGAAAACGGCTTTCAATTCTTCCAAATCAACTTCAGAAATAGTTTCTTTTCCATCATGAATCAAATTAATGGCTCTCAGCGAATCAAATAAATGTGAAATAACAATCGGTGTATTCAAGTCGTCACACATAGCTTCTTCGCACTTTGCACGAAGTCCGGAAGTCTCAACCGATGAGCTTGCCGATGATTTTAATTTTAGCAACCGTGTATAACCTTCCATCAAACGGCTTAATCCTTTTTCAGAAGCTTGCAATGCTTCACTGCTAAAGTCAACTGTACTACGATACTGCGCCTGCAAAATAAAAAAACGCACTGTCATCGGGCTAAATGCCTGTGTGAGTGATTCGTGCTTTCCTGTGAAGAATTCTTCCAGCGTAATGAAATTTCCCAACGATTTACCCATTTTTTGCCCGTTGATGGTAATCATATTATTGTGCATCCAATACTTAACAGATTCCTTACCAAGTGCTGCTGTAGATTGAGCAATTTCGCATTCGTGATGCGGGAACATCAAATCCATTCCACCTCCGTGAATATCGAATTCCTCTCCCAAATATTTAGTTCCCATAGCCGAACATTCCATATGCCAGCCCGGAAAACCGATACTCCACGGAGCTTTCCAACGCATGATATGTTCAGGTGAAGCTTTTTTCCATAATGCAAAATCCACACTACGTCGTTTCTCACTCTGACCATCTAGATCTCGAGTGGACTCAAGCATATCTTCAATATTTCTACCGGAAAGTTTTCCGTAATTATATGATTTATTGTATTTTACTACATCAAAATACACAGAGCCTTCACTTACATATGCAAAACCTGCATCCAGAATTTTTTGTACAAAATCAATTTGTTCCATGATATGTCCAGACGCATGCGGTTCTATGCTTGGAGGTAATACATTTAAAGCTTCCATGGCTTTATGGTAGCGATTGACGTAATACTGAACCACTTCCATCGGTTCTAATTGGTCAATCCTTGCCTTTTTTGCAATTTTATCTTCACCACTGTCTGCATCATTTTCCAAATGACCAACATCAGTAATATTCCGCACATAACGCACTTTATAACCCAGATGCATGAGGTAACGAAATAGAATATCGAACGTTATTGCAGGGCGTGCATGTCCTAAATGTGCATCGCCGTATACAGTTGGACCACAAACATACATCCCCACATTGGGTGAATGAATTGGCTCAAATAATTCTTTTTTCCGGTGTAATGTGTTGTATATATACAATTTATTGTCCATAATATAGCAGTAAACAAGTATGAAAAATAGTTAGAATCTTAATAAGAAATGTGCGTAAATGAGGCAAGTATCCTTCTTATTCGTAATTTAAGCAAATCCCCGTTGTTTTTTCAAATTTTCGTATGCTTCATTGACAGAACGGAATTTTTCGGTTGCTGATTTTTTCACATCTTCACCTAATTCATTCACTTTATCCGGGTGATATTTTTTAGCCATAGTTCTATAGGCTTTTTTAATTTCATCTACAGTAGCTGTTGTTTCAATTTCCAGTGATTTATAAGCCCAATCCCGATCTACATTTTTCATATACGGCGCTTTCACCGATTCAAAATCGAGCCTATCGATTCTAAATATATTCGCAATTCGCTGAATTGTAGCTAGTTCTGAATTTACAATTATACCATCGGCATAAGCTATATTAAACAGCAAATGCAGTAATTCCAGCTTTGATGAGTAGTTCAAATTCTGGCTGATTTGCATCGCGACTTCAGTTTCATCAATATTCTGCTCCAACAAATTTTTAAGAATTTGCAAAGCATCAAGTGCTCCCTGTTCTCCAAAATTTGCAACCAAAAACTTTTTAACTACAGCCAATTCCGACTTGTCAACCCGCCCGTCAGCTTTCATGATACAAGCCATAAGAACAAGCAGACTCATTTTAAAGTCTCCTTCTGTTGTCTGACTTGACCCCAACATTTGAGTAGTAGCAGAAATGCTTGTGCCATCAAACATCGATCCGAGCGCGAACCCTATTAGAGCACCTACCGGGCCTCCAAAAGCCCAACCAAGACCGCCACCGATCCATTTTCCAAAACTTCCCATAAAGACTTAATTTGAAATGATTTTAGGGCGACAAAGATACGAAAAAATGCGCCAATATGCCAATGCGTTAATTCTTCAAAAGAAATTGAAAGAACACATTGGCACTGAAATGATTTATCTGTTTGATTTTTAAGGCCGAGATAACCAAATTTCTAAATTCGAGAGGTTTTCCTTCGTTTTGTATGCCAATAAAACCTCTATTGGCAGTAAGTTCGGAAATATAATGTTAAGAATCCCGTTAACAAAAACTTTCCAAGTTTTATTTTACAAATACTTTTATAGAATTCCACTCGCCCAGTGGTTTTTCGTTTTAAGTTTGCATTTTTACTGTAAATTTCACTGAATCAGTGCATTCTTTCTCCCACAAGCCATTCATACAAATTATGCATACGTATTTTTGTAATTCATCTCCATGAAGTGATTTGTATGAATACTTAGAATAAGTTTGTCGTTAAAATTCAGAAACCTTGGTTTAACTCCAAAATTAATAAAACCTTAGGTGAATATGTTCAATTAGGATGAAATTCTCCAGTTTTATTGAATATTAAAAACTATTTAGGTTTAAAAATGCATAATGAGCTCTAAAACGAGCAAAAGCATTATTGGAGGAAGAAAGAATATAACCTGACTAATAAAACTCCAAAAAAGGAATTTGAGATAAAATAAAAGCCTGAATTGTTTTCTGGAAGTGCCATTTGTAAGTACTTTCAGCTTCGAAAGATCTAAAGCCAGAAGTTCTTCTTTGGCTAAATCCAGGTTTGCAATTCCGATGCGTGAATTGCCCTTTTTAAACCCATTAAATACAGAACCGGGATGTTTCCAAAGTCCCCAACCCATAGTCCAGAGCGGGAAAATGATGATGGGGAAATTTTTATAAAAGCCAGTAGAAATTTCCCACGAAGCAATAAACATTTCTCCACTCCAGGTTGTATCCTGTTCGTTTAGAATATGTTCCAAATCATGAATATAAAGCATCTTTTTTCTCCACGAAAAATTGGGAAAAGTTACAGTAAAATGAGGGAAAGGAATTTCGAAAGTTTTGTCGTCAAAACCACCATTATCCGGGATATTGTAAGTTTGGTAGAAATTTTCCAGGCATTCTCGTAATGTCATCAACAAAAATGGAATTAAAGTTCTTTAGCAGCTTCTTTATCAAGATAAAAATCAGCAGGATTGGAAAAAGAGTGAATATACGAAGCAGGATATTTTTCAAAAGGTGATTTTTGATGAATAATCTGATATAATACCGGCGCTTTTGTCAATCCTGTTATTAAAAAAACAACCTTTTCGGCATGATTAATTATACTACCGGTCAAAGTAATTCTCTTTTGACCACTTAAAGGATGAACTGCCACTTCCACAGTAGATTCGGAGTGCAACAAACTTAAGTTATCAGGAAAAATGGATGCTGTATGACCATCATCGCCCATTCCAAGCAAAATTAAATCGAATTGAGGCATCCCGTTTTTCATCGGCAATTGGGTTTCGAGCAAATTTTGATATCGTTTTGCTTCCTTTTCAGGATCATCTTCGCCAATCATTCTAAAAATATTATTATCATGAATTGGCACATTTTTCAACAAACTTTCATATGTCATTCCAAAATTACTATCTGCATGTGTTGGTGGTACACACCGTTCATCGACCCAAAAAAGCCTAACAAAATGCCAGGGAATTGAATCTGCATATTCTTCCGACAGCAGGGTAAATAATAATTTCGGCGTACTGCCTCCGGACAAAGCAATATTAAAAGGAAGAGAGTGTTTATTCTTTTCCTTTGCCAAAGCCAAAATAAATTCTGCTAATGCACTTGCAGAATCCTGAGGTGTATTGTAAATATGAATATTTGAATTCATGATTTGCAAATTATTTTATATATGAGTATAAACTGGTTCGATGTAATTATTCTGTTTTAAATTTCTTAAACGGAGGTCTCCATTTCAGTTCTTTGTTACCAAACAATGCATTCGCTTCTTTTGGTCCCCAGGTATTGCCTTCGTAGAAATACAATGGTACATCTGAATTATTTTTCCATGCCTGTAAAATAGGATCAACAAATTTCCAGCTATATTTAACGGCATCTGCACGAGCATACAAGGTTGAATCGCCAATCATACAGTCCAGTAACAGCCTTTCATACGCTTCAGAAATTTTATTTTCTGCTAAATCGGAATAGTGAAATGCCATATTTACATTTTGGACTTTATAACCTGCGCCCGGAATTTTCATCCCAAAATCTACTGCCACACCGGCATCAGGACTTATTCTAAGTATAATCATATTAGTGGATTGCGCAACACAGCGTTGTTTAAAAAGCTGATGTGGAGCTGGTTTCAGATGAATTACCACTTCAGTGACATGTTCCGGCAACTGTTTTCCGGTACGGATAAAAAAAGGAACTTCACCCCAACGCCAATTGTCAACAAAAATCCGCATAGCAACAAAAGTTTCTGTTTTAGAATTGGGCTTCACATCTTTTTCCTGACGATAACCTTTTTGGATAACGTCATCTACCATTGTTTCAATATATTGTCCACGTACCACATTGGCAGCAACTTCAGTCGGTTTAATTGGACGAAGTGCCTGCAGAACTTTTACACTCTCATTACGAATGGATTCTGAGTCGAAAATAGCCGGCGGTTCCATGGCCACAACTGCTAATACCTGAAGTAAATGATTTTGAATCATATCCCGCATAGCTCCTGAAGTATCGTAATAACCGCCTCGATTCTCAACTCCAATTTTTTCTGCAGCAGTGATTTCAACCCTATCAATATATTTTCTATTCCAAATTGGTTCAAAGAAACCATTTGAAAATCGGGTGACCATGATATTTTGTACAGTTTCCTTCCCTAAATAATGGTCGATACGATAAATTTGATCTTCATGAAAACCATTCCGTAATTTTTGGTCTAATTCCACTGCAGTGTCATAACTATAACCAAATGGCTTCTCAACAATTATTCGTTTCCAACCGGTTTCTTCGGTATTGAGTCCATACTTCACCATATGAGCGGCCACAACATCGTATAAGAAAGGGGGAATTGAGAAATAATAAATTATATTTTGCTGAAGATCAAGATCAACGGATAGTTTATCGATATATTTTTTTAGTTCTGCAAAGTCTTCTTCCGTTTGATTATGTACTTTCTGATAATAAATATGTTCCAGAAAACTTGCTAGTTTTTCCGGATTTGCGGCAGCTCCACCTTTGCTAAATTCGAGCAATGAATCTCCCACATCCGTCCGATTCACCTCCACTGTTTTTTCCAGACTCCCTGCACCTATTACTGCAAAGTTTTCGGGTAACAAATTATCCAGGTATAATTGGAAAATGGCTGGCAAAAGCTTACGTTTTGCTAAATCGCCATTTGAACCAAATATAACAAGAATTTGGTTTTCAATTTGGTTTTTTCTACTGTTTTTATTTATTTTTTCTTCCATTTAAGACTATGCATTTTTTATATCCTATAACAGCAAAAACTCTAAAACGTTCAATTTTGAAGAGTTTATTAAAATCAATTCAATTATTTTTTATACTAATAATCTTAAAACCATTTTTTTCGTTTAAAAAACCAAAGCATCGCAGCAGTTGTAAATAACATAACGCACCACATAATAAAGTATCCATGATGCCAATGCAATTCAGGTATATTTTCGAAATTAGTACCATAAACGCCTACTATAAAGGTTAGTGGAATGAATGTGACAGAGAAAATTGTGAGTATCTGCATGATTTCGTTCAGCTTGGTACTCATTGATGAGTGATAGATATTAAGCTGATCGTAAAGTATTTCGCGATAGCTATCCGAAAGTTCTGAAGCTTCGTTGATATTATCGAGCAATTCCAGAAAATGAATATGGTTCTCGTCATGGATGAACTCCGATTCCATTTTAGCCAAATTTATCATCATCTCCTTGGCAGGTTTAATGTGTTTTCGGAGAAAATTCAGTTCTCTTTTAAAAGAGTTTATGCTGTCCAACAGTTCTTTTTTTGGATCGTTAGTCATTTCTTCTTCCAGATTTTCAATTTTCTCTCCCAGCAATCCAATAATATAAATATAATTATCCACAACAACATCAAGAAGTGCAAATGCCAGATAATCAGAACCTGATGTACGTATTTTGGTTTTATGTTTTCGAATCCGGTCTCTTATTGGTTCAAACACCAAACCCGGTTGTTCCTGAAACGAAATCAGCGTTGTATCCGCAATGATAATACTCAGGTTTTCTACATTCATACCATCATCATTGTATTGAATCATTTTGATAGTAGCAAAAATCCCATTATCAAATTCCTGAACTTTTGGTCGAATCAATGGATTCATTACGTCCGAAAGTATATTGTTGTCTATTTGAAATTCACGAGCCAGATTTTCCATTAGCTCAGCATCATCAAGTCCATCGATATTCAGCCAGGTCAGTTTTGACGATTTTTTCAGTGCAGCCAGCTCTTCATTGGTCTTCACATCCAGCTCTTTTACATCCTCCAGATCGAAATCTATAGCACGCAAAATAATTTTATCAGTTTTCTTTTGTCCGCGAAATACCAGCGCATAAGGCGACAAGCCAATATGTTCTTTTTTCTTTTTTATCAATTTAGACATAATCCCAATTTTTAAACATCATGTTCGACAAAGATATGGGTTTTTTCAATTTTAGCAGTTGCTTCATTAAATAAATCGAATTCAATATTAAATAATAATTCCTATTTTAAGAATTGGAAATGAAATACTATTTAAGAACACATGAAGATTCCAATGATAATTTCAAATAAATAATGCATTCTATATTTTTACCTTACTTTTGTAATTCAGTTACTATAAACATTCAAATTTCGCTCTAATGAAGAAGATACTATTACTTAATATCCTATTGTTTATAACATTCAATATTTTATTTGCAACAAAACAAAGCACTCCAGATGTTCAAATTAAACGTCCAAAACTGGTTGTTGGCATCGTGGTAGACCAAATGCGCTGGGATTATCTCTATCGCTATTACGACAAATATGAATCGGGCGGATTCAAAAGATTGTTGAACGAAGGTTTTTCGTGCGAGAATACTATGATTAATTATATTCCTTCGGTTACTGCCATTGGACATTCCACTATTTTTACCGGCTCTGTACCTTCAATTCATGGAATTGCCGGAAACGATTGGTTCGACCCAAAAACAGGGAAATCGACTTATTGCACAGACGATTCAACAGTGCAAACGATTGGTGCAGATGACAAAGCAGGGAAAATGTCACCCCACAATTTACTGGCAACAACCATTACCGATGAGTTACGGTTAGCCACCAATCTACAATCGAAAGTGGTGGGGATTTCATTAAAGGACAGAGCAGCGATATTGCCTGCAGGTCATAACCCTACTGCAGCATTTTGGTTGGACGATGTTTCGGGTAAATTCATTACAAGCTCATATTATTTGTCAGCCTTACCGGACTGGGTTAATGCTTTCAACGATTCCAAACCAATAGATAAACTGATAGCAAATGGTTGGAATACCTTGCTGCCAATTGAGCAATATACAGAAAGTACGCCCGATAATGTAGCTTGGGAGGGTACGCTGAAAGGTGCAAGTCAACCCATTTTTCCTTATGACACACAAAAAGCGTATTCAATTGATCATGGAACACTGCGTCAGATGCCTTTTGGCAATACGCTTACACTGCAATTTGCAAAAGCAGCCATTGACGGTTACAACATGGGACAAGAAAAAACAACCGACTTCCTGACAATAAACTGTGCATCTACCGATTACTCGGGTCACCTCGTTGGTCCAAATGCCATTGAAATTGAAGATGTATATTTACGTTTGGACAGAGATTTAGCAAGTTTTTTCGCCTTTCTCGATAAAAAGATCGGGAAAGGGAATTACCTGATATTCCTTACAGCCGACCACGGAGCAGCTCATGCCGAAGGATTTATGAAAGCCAATAAAATGCCTACCGGATTTTTGGGAAAGGAATTGGATTCTAATCTGGAGAAAACGCTGACAAAAGAATTTGGGAGCAATCATTTAATTTACGGCATCGAAAACTTTCAAGTAACCTTTAATAAAAATAGAATTGACAGCCTCGGTCTGGATTTTGAAAAAATAAAAAAATCCACTGTAAAGTTTCTTCAACATCAGGTTGGAATTCAATATGCTGTTGATCAGGATAAAATAGCTGAAGCATCGATTCCCTCGTCAATTAAAGAAATGATGATAAACGGCTATAACCAACAACGCAGCGGAAGCGTTCTGTTAGTCACTTTACCGGGCTGGTTACCATATTATTCGCAAAAAGGTACAACTCACAGTGTTTGGAATCCCTACGACACACATATTCCATTAATTTTTATGGGTTGGGATATTGAACATGGTTCTACGAACAAATTAAATTACATGACAGATATTTCAGCAACTTTGGCGGCACTATTGCACACTCAAATGCCAAGTGGATGCATCGGGAAACCAATTACCGAAGTAATCAATTATAAATAATAGGCTTACTCCTTCACAACAAAACCCCGGAAGTTATGACATAGCTTCCGGGGTTTTGTTTAATAACAACAGGCAATAATTTTCCAGACTATTTCTACGATAAGAAGTAGCTATTTTTAATTTTATAACGTTGCAAAGATGAATCAATAGCGTTTTTGAAAGCTATTTGAGAGTGAATAAACTGTTCCAAAAAAAATGAATTGCATATAAAACTTTACAAATTGTAATTTAGAAAACAAAATATCAGATAAGTCTGTTAGTAAAACACATATTAAATTATCACATTCATTAATGTAGCACAAATGAATCTCTTTTGTGCAAGTCGTTTTTTTTTGCTACTTTTGCACAAAATTTGAGATATGACGGTCGATGTAGTAATTAGAGGACATTTAGCAGCCTTTTTAACTGCAATTATTTAATTTCCTTAAGCTACAAAAGTCACGCAAACCAAAAAAACAAGAAGGATTTCATTGGAAATGTATTTTATGATGACCATAGGATTTTTTTATGGAATTTTAATTCCAAGCATTCCAATGATTTTAGCCAAAAGAGTTTGTTTGCTTCCTTCTGTCTATAATACGCAACATATTTGAATCAAATAAAAATCTCATTATGAAAAAAATCCAGATTATCAACGGACCAAACCTGAACTTGTTGGGTACACGTGAACCAAGTGTTTATGGTAATCAAACTTTTGAGGCGTATTATCAAAGTCTTAAACTATTGTTCCCCGATGTACAGTTGGATTATTTTCAGTCGAATACAGAAGGAGCAATTATTGACAAAATACAAGAAACAGGATTTACATATGATGGAATAGTGTTGAATGGTGGAGCTTACACCCACACTTCCATTGCAATTGCCGACGCAATTCGGTCAATTACAGTTCCGGTTATTGAAGTTCATATTTCCAATGTTTTTAAACGCGAAGATTATCGGCATCATTCATTCCTTTCTGAAGCTTGTAAAGGCTGTATCGTAGGGTTTGGCATGGATTCTTATCGTCTTGCAATTGATTCTATATTACATTTCTGATATTTTTTATCGGAGTTATTATATAGAGTTCCAATTAGAATTAGTTTTTTAAAAAGTATAAATAATTTAAAGTTTTATGTTTAAATCAACCAAAATTGTCGCTACCATTAGCGATTTACGTTGCGAAGTGGATTTTATCCAATCGCTTTTTGATGAAGGAATGAATGTTGTGCGTATGAATTCAGCGCATCTCCAACCTGAAGGGTTTATGAGAATCATCAACAATACCCGTGCAGTAAGTAATAAAATTGCTATTCTTATGGATACTAAGGGTCCGGAAATACGCACTACAAAAGTAGAAAATGACAACATTGAACTTCATACAGGAGAACTGGTAAAAATCACCGGCAATCCAGATTTAATTTCAACACGTGAATGTATTGCGGTTAACTATCCATTATTTGTTCACGATTTAAAAGTTGGAGATGATGTGTTATTTGACGATGGAGAAATTGACTTAAAAGTAGAATCTAAAGACGAAGAATATCTTTATTGCAGAGTACAAAACGATGGTGATTTAGGAAGTCGCAAGAGTGTTAACGTTCCAGGAGTTCGGATCAATCTACCTTCACTAACTGAAAAAGACAGAAATAATATTTTATTTGCAATTGAAAATAATCTTGACTTTATTGCGCACTCATTCGTACGCAATAAACAAGATTTGATTGATATTCAAAAAATTTTGGATGAACATAACAGTCCTATAAAAATTATTTCAAAAATTGAAAATCAGGAAGGTGTTGATAATATCGACGAAATATTACAACATACATACGGTGTAATGATTGCCCGTGGTGATTTAGGAATAGAAGTAGCACAAGAAAAAATACCTGGAATTCAACGTCATTTAATTCGTAAATGCGTAGTGGCACGCAAGCCGGTTATTGTTGCAACCCAAATGCTACACACGATGATCAAAAACCCTCGTCCAACCCGTGCTGAAATAACCGACGTTGCAAATGCAATTTTTTACCGCACTGATGCTTTGATGTTAAGTGGCGAAACAGCCTACGGAAGATATCCTGTAGAAGCCGTTCGGACAATGGCAAAAGTAGCCATGGAAGCTGAAAAAACAAAATTGGCTGAGAATGACATACCTGTAAAAATAAGTCCTGTTGAAACAACTTCGTTTTTAGCCAATGCAGCTGTAGAAGCTAGCAATGTAATCGGAACTAAAGCAATCATAACCGATACATACAGCGGACGAACAGCACGTCACCTGGCAGCATATCGGGGCACAAATCCGGTACTAGCTATTTGCTATCACGAAAGATCTGTACGCGAATTAGCTTTATCGTACGGTGTTTTCCCAATGTTCCAGGAAGAAAAAGGAAATACTCAACAATATTTTTTAGCCGGGTTGCAAGAATTTATCAAAAAGGAAATTCTTAAACCAGAAGATTTTGTTTGCTATTTAAGTGGCAGTTTTGGCGAAGGCTTTGGAACTACTTTTCTTGAAGTAAATCGTGTTGATAAAATTTTTGAAGCACGAGATAAATATCTTCTTCCAAATTTTTAATTTTACATAAACAAAAGGCGTTTTATAACGTCTTTTGTTTTATTAGCTAATTTAGATTTATATTGAATTAAACCTCTCCAAGTTATTTTTGTCTAAGTAGTCTACTATTTAAAATTTCTATTTTGTTTAAAGTAAATTTACTGTTTAAACAAACACGCATATAGTATTCGCCGTGATGCACAAATTGAAATGAAAAACTACTTTCCTGAGTTAAACATGTCTGGCGAATCAAACCCAACAATTAAAAATACCAATTATATGTTTATGAAAAAGATTATATTGTTTCTTCTTATCTCCCTGATAAGTATTCCACTAATGGCCGAGCAAGGTATTAAAGGTACAATAGTAGATTCTGGAGATCAAACTCCACTCGATTTTGTTAATGTTGCTGTATTTAAACAGGGATCTAAAACACCTCTAGTAGGAGTCATTACAGATACAAAAGGTGTTTTCAATATTCCTTCTGTTTCAAAAGGTAAATATAATTTACGAATAAGTTATGTCGGGTATAGTACCATTAACCAGACCTTGGAAGTCTTAGATAAACCTCTAAATCTTGGAATGATAAAAATGGATGAAAACAGTAAAAAATTAGGTGAAGTTGAAGTTATAGGACAAGGCTCACAAATGCATTTTGATGTTGATAAAAAAGTATTCACTGTTGATCAGAATATTTCTGCTGCAGGAGGCTCTGCCTCGGATGTATTGAAAAATATACCATCAGTTACTGTTGATAATCAAGGGAATGTAGCACTCAGAAAAGATGGGAACGTGGAAGTTTGGATAAATGGTAAAGCTTCTGGTCTTACTGCCGACAACCGTGCCCAGGTATTGCAACAAATGCCGGCAGAAAGTATAGAATCAATAGAAATTATGACCAATCCTTCAGCAAAGTATAGCCCTGAAGGCTCAGCAGGAATAATAAATATTGTAATGAAACAAAATCATAAAGCTGGATATTATGGTAGTGTCTCAGCAGGTGTATCAATACCAGATAACGGGAAAATAGGGAAAAACTTAGGAGCAAATATTAATTACACAAGTAACAAATTTGATTCGTACATCAATTTAGGTTATAGAGCAATGTCGTTTGATGGTGGAGGAAAAACGAATCGAATAAATAACGATACAATTTCTCTGAAACAAAACAACGATATGCAAAATTCATTTTCAGGGTTGTTTATGCGTGCAGGGATTGATTACCATTTAGATAAGCAAAACAGCATAGGTCTTTCAGGTTTTGGAATGGCTGGAAGTGGAAATCAGAATACTAACATTCAGAATACCCAAACTGATATGATAACAAATCCAGCTACTATTTTGCGTAAATACACTCAAAATAATAGTAGTACCGGAAATCGTCCAAGTTTAAATTTAAATTTTGACTATCATCATGATTTTGACAAAAAAGGGTCTAATATCATTGCTGGAGTTTCTTATTCAGCTCATAACCGGGATGGAAATAGTATATACGCTCAAAGTGATTCATTAACCAGTGCAAAATCAAACATAAATCAAAAAACTACAAGCAACAATACAGAGCTTGAATTTAAAGTAGATTATACAAATAAGTTGAACGAAAACAGCAAACTGGAAGCTGGCATGCAAAGTGATTTCAGCAACAGGTTAAGTTCAACTTCAGGGGTAAATAATTTAGCTCTTAACTCATCGCAATTACCAAGTGATATACCTTCTTATTATGACAATTTTAACTACAATGAACAAATTCATGCCGGCTATCTTACCTACGGAAGCCGATATGACAAGCTCACGTTTCAGATTGGAATGCGTGCTGAATATATGCTGAAAGGATCCACAAATACAACGAAGATTGGCAATACGAATAATGATACCATTCAAAATATTCCCCAAAATTCTTTATTTCATTTGTTCCCAAGTTTTTATCTATCGTATAGTATGCCAAACAACGGTGAGTTGCAATTTAATTATAGCAACCGTGTAAATCGTCCACGTGGACAGCAAATTAACCCTTTCAAAAATTACTCGGATTCAACCAATATCTCTTTCGGTAATCCCAATTTGTCTCCACAATACTCAACATCATTGGAGCTAAACTATATAAAAACATGGGCTGCTCAAACTCTTTCTGCTTCTTTGTATTATCATAATACCGACAATGTAATTGAAGGTGTTCATTATATAAACAATGGGATTATGCAAAGTACATATATGAATGTTGCCAAATCGCAAAATACAGGATTAGAACTTATTTCAAAAAACAGATTATTCACAATTCTAAATCTAACATCTACGTTGAATCTGTATTACAGCAAATTAGATTCAGCCACATTTGTGAGTCCGGCAAAACAAACAATTGGAATCCCAGGTCAAAACAATTTCTCATGGAGTGCCAATGTTATGGCTAACTTTATGTTAAGCAAAACTTTCTCAGGTCAAATTACTGCAGAATATGAATCTCCACAGCTAATTTCCCAAGGTACCGAAAATGCAAAATATTCTATAGACTTGGGAATCCGTCAAACATTCATGAATCGTAAACTCAGTGTCAGTTTAAATGTAAGAGATCTTTTGAACTCTGACAAGAACTATCAAACAACTTCCGGAGCCGGATTCACCCAGACAACTTCTTCTTATTTCCATGGTCGAATGTTTGGAGTGACAGCAAGTTACAATTTTGGAAATATGAAACCAAAACAGTCTGAAATGAAAAAACAAGCATCAAATCCGGATATGAATATGGAAGGCGGCGATCAATAATAAAATAATGCAACTTTGAGATAATTTTAAAAGCGTCTATTGGTTTATTCCAACAGACGCTTTTTTTTCATATTTGTTACCATCGCAAAACATAAGTATTATTTTTGAATGCTATTTTTTAAAGTATTTTCTAAATACATTTAAGATTTAATCATTTTTATGTAGAATTTATTTGTGCCAAATATGCATATTTGGAGAATGGATTACCCCTCAATTTAAAATTTTAACACTAAGATTGCAGCGGTGCATTATAAATTATAAGCAATTGCTTGCATTAAATATTGAGTGTGCATTTTATTAATTCTCATATAACGCACAACTCCAAGTTCAAATCACCCGTTTGCCGAGCCAAAGGTTCGTTCTTTTTTATAGCTAAGCCGGCTCCTTTGTTGAACTGAATCCTGTAAATAACAAAAGCCACCAACCGATTTAATTGATTAGAGGCTTTTGCTATATTCTTAATTGATAATGTAACTATTTAATTCTTCTCCTAAACTCTCCACACACCAGCGCAGTTGCTACTCCTACATTTAAAGATTCGGAAGTGAACTGACCTGCCGGAAAATTTGGAATTAGTAGTTTGTCTGATACTAACTTTTCAACCTCGGGTGAAATTCCATTTCCTTCATTCCCCATTACAATAATTCCATATTGAGTCAAAAGTTTGGAGTATATATCCTCACCATCCATAAAAGTACCGTAAATAGGCAACTCAGAGCTGCATGTTTCGAGGAATTCAGCCAAACTGACTGTATGAACTCGCACTCGCGCCAAAGCTCCCATTGTAGCTTGCACGGTTTTTGTATTGAAAGCATCGGCCGAATGCTCAGAACAAAAAATATCTTTTATTCCAAACCAATCGGCAATTCGTATGATGGTTCCTAAATTTCCTGGATCTTGAACATCGTCAAGAGCAAGACTCAGTTTGTTATTTATCGAGTCAATTGTCCATGCATAAGCCGGTTTATCAAAAACAGCCAGAACACCTTGCGGGCTTTTCTGATTTGAAATTTTATTGAATTCATCTGTCTCGGCTTCAATTATTTCATTTGCTTTAAAATCTTTATGATTACCTAACCAGATTGGAGTTGCAACTAATACAGAACAATTAAAAGCCAGAGCTAAATCCTGTACAAGTTTACTTCCTTCGGCAACAAACAAATGCGTTTCATCTCGGAACTTTTTTTGCGAAAGGCTGTTAATCAGTTTTATTCTACTTTTTGAAATCATGATATAACATGGAATACGTTAAACGATTTATGTGTTGATTCTTCGGATTATGAGTGTAATTATTCAAAAACGAGATGAATTAAATCCAAAATTTTATGTCACAAAGCTAACAAAGAAAACTTTAAAAAGCTATATTTGCAAAATATTTTAATTCTTTTTTATTTGCCTATCTATGAGAGTTCGGTTTTTATGTTTCACGGCTTTACTTATTTTGTTGCTCTCCGCATGCAATAGCACTAAGTATGTGTCCGATGGAGACTATTTATTGAATAAAGCAACCGTTAAAACCGACAATAAAGATTTAAATCCCGAAGACCTTAAAGAATATTTAAGACAAACTCCCAATGCTGCAGTTTTTGGAGCATTCCGTATGCAATTGGGAATTTACAACTGGGCGCCAAAAGATACAACCAAATGGTTTAACCGTTTCCTTCACAAAACCTTTATGCGCATAGGGGATCCGCCGGTGATTTATAACCCCTCACTAACTTCGCTGACTGTTCAGCAACTTCAATTGATGCTTCAAAACAAAGGGTATATGCACGCTAAAGTACAAAGCGACGTAACTTACAAAGGGAAAAAAGCTTACGTTAAATACAATATTATTTCTAACAATTCATACAAATTAGAAAAATACAATATTAATATAAAAAATGAAGTGTTAAATGAAATTGCTTCTGATACATCAAAAACATTGATTCATCCGCATATGTTATTTGATGTAGACGTATTCAATTCGGAACGCGAACGTATTACCACGCGATTTCGTCAACTGGGGTATTATAATTTCAGCAAAGAGTATTTGACGTATTCAGCTGACAGCACATTGAAAAAAAACGGAATAAATGCAACATTGCAATTACGAGATTTTTTAAGACAAAAAAATGATTCAGCATATAAAGTGGTTTTCAAACAATTTATTGTTCGCAAAATAATTTTTTACACGAATACAGATGCCAACTTAACCGCTGATTTAGAAAATAAAGTTCAGCTAGACACTGTTCAGTTTAAGGGCTACGAATTAATCTCTCCTAAGAAGAGAATTCTTAAGCTTGATGCGTTGGTTCAAAACACCTTTATCAATCCTAAAACTTTATACAGTGATGAGGCTGTTGAACGCACCTACTCTGCTTTAAACTCATTAGGCCCAATAAAATATGTAAATATAAGTTTCAAACAAATAGAGGATAATCAACTAGATTGCTACGTTGTAATTATCCCGGCAAAAGCGGTTTCTCTTTCGACCGAACTAGAAGCAACATATACAGCAGGATTCTGGGGAGGAGCTGGCAATATAAATACTACTAACAAAAATATTTTTAAAGGAGCTGAGACTTTATCGTTGTTGACACGTGGTGCTTTTGAATGGCAAGATGGAGTTTGGGCGCAGGAATATGGAGGACAAATAGGTCTTAAATTTCCAAGATTTATGCTGCCAATTGGAAGTTATGATTTCAAACGGAATATTCATGCCAACACCGAGTTTACCGGTGCATTTAGCTATCAGTTGCGTCCCGGGGAATTTACAACCACAAATGCAGGTGCAGGTATTAATTATTCCTGGAATAGAAAACAATTCCATCACAGTATTCAATTATTTAACTTAAGCTATGTGCAATTTCCATATATTGCTACTGCATTTAGAGATAGCTTTTTAAATGCTGTGACGCCAAGATATAATCCTTATAGCTACACCGACCATTTAATTATGAGCATGGGATATGCTGGTTCCTACAGTACATTTAATGCTAACAGACCAATGAAAGATTACACTACGGCACGATATAGCTTTGAAACAGCAGGCAATTTATTATATGGTATCAACCAAACATTTGGAGGCGCAAAAGAGCCTGATGGTTCATATAAATTTCTAAGTGTACGCTATTCACAATATGTTAGAGCAGAATTTAACCGTACTCACTACCAAATTTTTGACAAAAGCAATCGCGTTGTTTATCATTTAGGATTAGGTATTGGCATCCCTTATGGAAACGCTGATGTTCTCCCCTACGAAAAACGATTTTTCAGTGGTGGTGCAAATAGTGTCAGAGGTTGGGGTGAAGGCATGTTAGGACCGGGAGTTTACAATAGAATTTCAAGTCCATTGAGGGATTTCAACCAGGTTGGCGATATAAAATTGGATATGAACATGGAATATCGTGCTAAATTGTTCTGGATTTTGGAAGGTGCATTTTTTCTGGATGGAGGGAATGTATGGACTATAAAAAATTATGATACTCAGCAAGGCGGTGCCTTTAAGTTTGATACTTTTATGAATCAAATTGCGATAGCTTATGGAACAGGACTTCGATTTGATTTCTCATTTTTTATCGCCCGTCTAGATTTAGGTGTGAAACTGTTTGATCCGGTTCAAAGTCGCCGTAATGAATGGCGGGTTAATCCTGGTTGGAACGATCTTGCATTACATTTTGCAATTGGTTATCCATTTTAATTTTAGAGAAGCCGATATTACCCTTTAAGTTTACGGAGTTTTTTTTCTAGAATTTGTAAGTGTTTCTCTGCTTTTTTATCGCCGAGCAAATCAAAAGACAAGCGATGTAAAGAAGTTATTCCATATTTTCGGATTGCAGCCCGATGTTTTAAAGTTGGATAAGCTTTGTTCTCATTCCAATCATAAACAGGGAATTCAATATGCAATTTTTGCATAAGCTCGTCCCGATGTGTTTTAGCAAGCACAGAAGCTGCAGCTATTGAAAGATATTTGCTATCGCCTTTTACTATGGTTTGGTGCTGAATTTCAGCGTAGGGTTTGAAACGGTTACCATCAACGATAATAAATCCGGGGCGAACCGCAAGTTTATCGATGGCACGATGCATAGCCAGAATAGAGGCATTTAAGATATTAATTTCATCAATTTCTACATTGTCAACTTCTGCAACTGCCCAGACAAGCGCAGTATTTTCAATAATTGGACGAAGTTCATTTCGCAGTTTTTCAGAAAGTTGTTTGGAATCATTTAGTTGTGGACAATTAAAATCGGGAGGTAAAATTACAGCAGCTGCAACAACAGGTCCTGCCAAACATCCTCTACCGGCTTCATCACAACCGCATTCATTCAGAAAGGTTGAGAAATTTGGCCTTAGTAATGTATGAGAATCTATATTTGATAAATTAATTATTTCTGTGGTTGTTTTCTTCATATGTTGAATGCTCTTTGGAATCAAAAGTTTTGCGGTTTTTAGCTTCATCCCACAATGTTGGAGCTAAATTCATCAACGGTTTGTAAGCAATGGATTCTGCTTTTGTTTTGGATTTGATAAGTGATAATTTACTGTTCAAGCCATTAAAAACATTTAGCAAAACACTTACAATCAATGCATATTTAAGGGCACAAAACACGCCGCCTAAGAATTTGTTTAATCCGCCTAGTGCAATGGAATCAAACACTTTATCAAGCGCTTTGGCAATAAATAACAACAAAATGCCAATGCCTATAAATAAGAAAAGGTATGCAAGCGGAAGAGCGGTTTTTTCAGAAAATTTTAAATTATGAATCAGAAATTGAGATACAGATGGAGCAAAAAGTCTAGCTCCATAAATACCTAATACAATGGCAGCCAACGAGGCTAGTTCTTTTATAAGCCCTTTAAACAGGCCAAATACAAAACCTAAAACAATTGGCACTATAAGAACAAGATCTAAGGTATTCATAAAATAATTTGAATTATTGCATTGCAAAGATAGACAAAAACTGTGAAATATGAATTCTAAATTTAACGTGCTATTTTTAAAATTTCAGATTAAATTTTAAAATCGAGAACCCAAATTCTAAGAATGAAAAATCATATATCTATTTATATTTAAATCAATTATATATTACGCAAAGTACAAATATTAATCAGGTCAAACCGAAAAATTAATTTAATAATTTTTTGGCACAGATATTGAATATCATACAATACAAAAAAATCAACTATCTGAGTCCAAAACAGAAACAACATTATTCAACGCTTAAAATTTAAGATTATGAAAACAAAATTAGCAAGCCTCTTAGTGGTATTAGTTCTTATAACCACTCAATGTATGGCACAAAACCAAATTACAGTTGAAGCTCAAAATGATGATATAAGCAACAATCTTGACTTAAAAGCTGTTGCAACTGCATTTGGAGAGTCAAAAAATTTAGAAGAATTTGAACAGAAACTGAACGATTACGACAGTGGAATTTCAAACCTGGATTTAAATAATGATGGGCAGGTTGATTATTTACGGGTAATTGAGAAAAATGAAAATAACATTCATGTTGTAGTTATCCAAGCCGTATTGGACAAGGATGTTTTTCAAGATGTTGCCACTATAGTTGTTGAAAAGGATGAGAATAACAATCCAACTGTACAAGTAATTGGCGACCCTTATTTATATGGCAATAACTACATAATTGAACCAGATTATGCTTACACACCTTCAATTTTTTCATTCTTCTGGGGTCCAAATTATTTTAACTGGCACTCACCTTACTATTGGGGTTATTATCCAACCTATTATCATCACCGCAGACCTTTTGGAATGAATGTCTATATGTCAAATGTTTATTCTCATATTAACCACAATCAACGGTATTATTATACCAACTCAGTCAGAGACAGTCGCGCATTAGTACTCCAAAACTCTATCCGCAGGAATGATTATGGCGTAAGATATCCCGATCGGACATTCAACAGCAGAAACGAAAATGTGCGTAACAAACGTGATTTTGAATTTAATCGGAATGGAGTTGTTCGCAGTTATCAAACACGATCTTCTTATCAGGGAAATCCAGCCGGAAACAATCAGGTAAGATCATATGATAATAATGGAACCAGAAACGTACAAAGAAATTATGATAACAGAAATTCAAATTCCGGTATAAATCAACGGAATTCAACTCAACGGACATACACTCCTTCAACTGATTATAGGAATCAAGTTAATACGAATCAAGATCGGACCATTAACAGAAGTGTAGATGTCAACAGAAATATACAACGGGAAAATACACCGCAACCCCGGGTTAACACTCCTAATAACAACAGGAATAACAGTCCTGTAATACAGCAGAATAATAGCAGAAGCAATACACAGGTTTCTCAACCAAGATCTGCATCACCGCAAAGACAAGCTGTAAGTCCTCGAAGCAGTGAATCAAAGTCGAGCGATAAAACAGAAGGTCGCTCGGCTAGTGGAGATTCAAGAAGATAGATAGACATATTATAACTTATTTTTTAATAAAAAAACCGCTGAAAAAATTTTCAGCGGTTTTTTTATTGATGGATTTCAAATAAATATTCTTGTTCGGGTTGTCCGGGTGTAGGAATAAATTCTGCTTTGTGCAAACACTTCAACGCATCCAAATCCATAATACTGGAATAGCCCGATCGGCAAATAATTTTTCCGGCTCCAAGTAACACTGCAGCCAAATCAGAATCGGACAGATGAGAGACGAGGGTTATATTCCCAATCTTAATTTCTTTATTTTCAGCCTGTGGTTGCCCCTGAACAATAAGTATTTTCTCCGATTTATTGTTGTATTTCAACATCAATTTATCTTCAAAAATGGTTCTCTGCGGTTCAACGCCTGAAACAACCGCTACTACATCATAGGCTGTATTGGGTAAGACTTCCATTCCCTGAAATCGCGAAAGTGTACCAATAAACATGGCATGATGAGGTAAGGGATATTTGTGAGCCAGATCGCCCGACAAACCACCATTTTCTTCACTGTCGGGAATCCAGCATTCATCATAACGATTTATAAATACTTTGTGGATGCGATGAATGATTGGCTCCAGAAAGGTCAGATTAGTTGGCATTTTTACCATCAACTGGTGCGAGATATAAATGGAATGAACGCGATTATTCCATATACCGAAGCGATTATCAGAAATAACCCGATCGAAATATTCGGAGCTTAGCAAGTCTCTCAGCCAAAAATGCTCCCGAACTATTCCAGTAAAAATATTGGGAAAGTTGAACAGCATAGCTCCTACCTGCGATTTGCCGGCAGCATAATAAATCGAATAGGACGGGAATTCAATAAAACGAAGCTCAGGAAATTCTTGTTTCAAAAACACCAACGGAAAACCATCCGCCACCACTACCGCCTCATGACCTTCGGCCACAAGTTTTCGGATTATTGGCACGCAGCGCGTAGCATGACCTAATCCCCAGTTTAGCGGACAAATTAATATTTTCATAGTATGCCAATTTACTAATGTGCCAATGTGCTAATGGAGATGACCAGAAAAATTATAGGTACATTATTTTATCCTGCCACCGAAACATCAAAACCTCTGTCCTTCACTTTTCCAGCAATGACATTTAGTTCATCTAAATTTACCTTTTGAAGGTTTTGGGTTGGAGCTTCGCGGTCGAGCGAATATATCATGACTTGCTGCGGACGAATTTCTTCCAATGCTTTTATCCATGCTTCCACTTCTTCATCTGTGGTGTTATCAATCTTTTCACCGTTCACTTCACCCCGCAGAAACATGGTTTGAATAATCAGGTGACCTTCAAATTTCTTTAATTGCTCAATAAACCAGACTACATTGATATGCTTTCCCACAGGGCAATCCATCAGTTTCATGGTGCGGTCGATAGCCGAATCGAACTTGAGGATATTATTGTCGACTTTATTGAGTGCTCTGAAAATATTCGTTTTATGAACCCGGGTGGAATTTGACAGCACACTGACTTTTGCCGTTGGGCAATACGTATTCCGCAACGCGATAGTATCGTCAATAATGCCATCAAATTCAGCATGAAGTGTAGGTTCTCCGTTTCCGGCAAAAGTGATGACATCGGGTATTTGTCCTTCAGCCTGCATTTCTTTCAACTTCGCTTCGAGTGCTTCGCGAACCTGATCACGGGTGGGAATGGGCGATTCCTGCATGGTGGTGTTGAAACCACATTCGCAGTAAATGCAATTGAACGAACATATTTTAGCGTCAGTTGGCAGCAGGTTTACACCCAGCGAAAGACCCAGCCGACGGCTGTGGATAGGTCCGAATATGAGTTGGTCGAATAAGAACATTATTTTAGTCTATGGTAAAAGTCTCTTGACTTGTTTTACAATTAATATCACGAAGTAAATATCGGAGAAGCCGACTATCGCGAACGAAGTGAGCAAATAACTATAACTTTATAATAATTCTCTCCCCTAACGTTTTCGAAAGTTGTTTTTTCACTATCTCCAGCTGGCTCATTTCCTGCATGATTTCATTCACCAGTGCATCGTTTTTTACATCATTGGCAGCTTTCAGTCTCAATAGATTTTCTTTAATCATATCCAGAATCAAGCAGTTTTTCAATTCAAAAACCACGCGTGGCACTAAGTCCAGGAATCGTTCGGCATCAGTTTCCACCCGTTTTATTTTAGAATGAATCCTGCTCAGGGTATATTTATCCGTTACCAGATCGGCAGTCAGCAGACTTATTTGTCCATTCTGATGATACAGAAAAAACCGCTCAGCAATAAAGTTTTCCAGCCGGTGATGCAGCTTGTATTCTTCGAGCATGAGTGCATGTACTACATTTTCGAAAACCAGGTTGTCACGCTCCAATTCTTCGAGGATATAATCGCCAACTGTAACGGGTTGTTGTTTTTCCTCGTCGGCATAAAAGAAAATTGCTTCGCCATGTTTTATCAACACCTGCAATATATTTCGTTCCTGCTCTTCAAACTTAGATGCAATGGTGGTGTTCGGAGCATCATCCATTTCCTCCATCGGAAGCATTACAGGCGGAGGTTCGTTTTGACGGCGATTGGCAGCTTTATCTTGTTCGTTATGCTTGAGTTTGTTGATTTCGTAATAAAGCATTTGCTCATCCACGTTGAGCAAAGTGCTGCACTCCTTCACGTATTCACCACGAATAGCGGTGTTAGGAATAATAGCAATGCTCCGCACAATGTCCAGCACCAGCCCGGCACGTTTCACGGGGTCATTGCCCGCGTCGGCCAACAGCAAATTGGTTTTGAAGCGGATAAAGTCGGAAGCGTTGCGCTCCACGTATTCAATAAAGTCAGATGCATTGGTTTTACGGGCAAAAGAGTCGGGGTCATCGCCATCGGGCAAAAGCAGGACTTTGATATTCAAACCTTCTTCCAGCAAAAGATCTATACCACGGATGGAAGCTTTGATACCTGCTGCATCGCCGTCGTAAATCACCGTTACATTTTCGGTAAAGCGGTGGATAAGGCGGATTTGACCCGGTGTAAGCGATGTTCCGGACGAAGCCACCACGTTTTCGATACCGCTTTGGTGCATAGAGATTACGTCGGTGTAACCTTCCACCAGAAAACAGCGGTCTTGTTTTACTACAGCTTGCTTGGCAAAATAGATTCCGTAAAGTTCATTGCTCTTGTGGTAAATTTCCGACTCGGGCGAGTTGACGTACTTCGCCATCTTGTCGTCCTTTTTGAGAATGCGGCCGCCAAACGCCACCACCTTGCCGGACAGCGAATGCACAGGGAACATAACACGACCACGGAAACGGTCGGCCAGGTAATTGTTGTCGCCTTCGATGGTCAGACCCGTTTTTACGAGGTAGTCTTTATTGTAGCCGGCTTTGATGGCAGCTTGTGTAAACGCGTCGCGCACTTCAAGGCTATAACCAAGTTGGAATTTTTGGATAATGTCGTCGCGGAAACCACGTTCCCGGAAATAGCTCAGACCAATGGCTTTGCCGTCGAGGTTATTGTGCAGCGTGTGCGTAAAATGCTTTTGGGCAAACTCATTGACCAGAAACATGGATTCGCGGTCGTTGCGCACGGCCATTTCTTCCTGCGAAAGCTCCCGTTCCTGCACCTCGATGTTGTATTTCCGGGCCAGGTATTTGAGGGCTTCGTAATACGAAATCTGCTCGTGCTCCATGATAAAATGCACCGAGTTACCGCCTTTGCCGCAACCGAAACATTTGAAAATGCCCTTGGCGGGCGACACGATAAACGAAGGCGTTTTTTCACCGTGGAACGGACACAAACCCAGCAAGTTCACCCCGCGTTTCTTCAGGGTAACGTAGTCACCTACCACATCTTGTATCAGTGCAGCGTCGGTTATTCGGTCTATGGTGGGTTGGTCAATCATTGGTTTATTTGCCGTATTGTATTCGGGTATTTATATATTCCCGTAGAGACAAGGCATGCCTTGTCTTTACATCGCATGCCTTGTCCCTACATGATACAAAATTACGGTTTTTATTCAACAAAACGGTAATGGGCTGGATTAAAAAAAACGGCTGAACTTCCTTTGGGGAGATTCAGCCGGAGATTTGGAAATTCAATTTATTATTCATCTTCAACATTAAAACCAATACGCCTGCGATCGCGTTGATTAGTTGCTTGTTGGTCTTTTTGTAAAAGGTAATTTAGGGCTTCATACACATCAGCAAACTGTTTATTATAAAGCGTTTCAAGTTCTTTTATTTTATCGGTCAAATCTTTATGGGTCAATGCATATTGCCTGACGAAAACAAAAGCTCTCATGATGGCAATATTCATATCAATAGCTTTATCGCTATTTAACACACTCGAAAGCATCGAAACGCCTTGCTCAGTAAATGCAAAAGGCATATATCTGGTGCCACCACGTTGGTTTGAGGTGCTAAAAGTGCACCTCAAAAGATCCCATTCTTCCTTGGTTAGTTCAAACATAAAATCAGATGGAAATCTTCTGATATTAGCCCGAACAGCCCGCTTCAGATATTTGGTTTCTGTTTCGTACAGGTCGGCAAGGTCAAAATCGAACATTATCTTCTGACCTCTTATCTCATAAATCTTACTTTGTATATTCTGTAATTGCATAGGTTTTTATTTTGACGAAATAACAATCATGGAATCTAACCCCAAGGCGTTGTCCTTTCAGAACGCTGCCATTGGACTAGGTTATTTTGGGCTTACAGCCCGAAAAAAATCCCCTACCACTCACCGCGGCAGGGGAAAAAATCATTCAGAGTCTTATCTCACCGTCACACCAATCATTTCGAGCAATTGGTCGTTAGGCATAAGAAGTTTGGCATATTTAATATAATCGGAGTATTGCGGATACAGTTCGTCGAAAGCACAGTCGCGCACATTGGTGGCTTTTTCGGCCTCGCCGCCTTCTTTTATGATGCTATCTTTGAGTGCGTACAATTCAGTCATGGCTTGTTGCTGGGCAGTAACAGCTTCCTGGGTGATGCCAATTGTTGAAGTTTGTGCAAGCATACCGGGAGTGGAAAGTTGTGCATAAACCTGAGTTACCAGTTGGTTCCAATTGCCATAAGCCACCGGATTTTCACCGTCAAGTTGCAAAGTGGGGCGTGCAAGAGCATCTTCTTTAAACAGGATGCGCAATAGCCCCCGATGGGTATTGAACACTTTGTTTATCTCCGCCCGTTTGGCATTAAACAGGCTTTGTGCAGCGGTTTCGTCGGCACTTTCTTTAATTTGATTGGCATTCAACAAAATCAGTTCTTCCAATTTTGCGTTCATACCGGCAATTCTCTCGGCAGTATACCCTACAGTTACCATCACGGCAAAAATTTGGGGCAACATGGCATTGTCAAAAGTCACTTTCATCTTGGTGATTTTCTCATTAAGCGTTTCGTAGTGATTTTTTGACGTTTTCTTTACTACGGGAGTTGCATTTTCTGATGTTTCCATTTGATAAATTTGTTTTTAAAGTTAGTAATTAGTAATATTTAGTTGTTATAAATCTCACATTTTCACTCCGAAATGGCACTCATGCTGCCCCGATGCCATTTCGTCCTCCTCTTATTGCATTTTATCCTGCCCTTCTCCCGTTTCTGCACGGCCCTGCTTCATTTCGTCCTGCCCCTGTGTCACTTCTGTGCGCACTTGCCCCATTTCGTCCTACCCTCGTGCTGTTTCGTCCCGCCCCTCTTTCAGTTTATCCTGCCTCGCTCTCTTTTTTATATTGAAACACTTAATTTACCCAGTGTTTACGGGCTTTTATAGACATAACATGACAAATAAATGTTTATTTTCATTTAATTGCAGGTCAAATGTAAAAATAAAAATTCAATTATTCACATTTACATTAAAAAATATTTGAAAAAGTTTTCAACAATATGTTGATTTACTTATCCAATGCGGGTTTTTGTAGAAACAAACGGTAAAAAAATATATCACGGCAATAAAAACAAGGAGATAATGACCGTTTAAAAAGAAAAACATTCGTGTCCTGGTGTTATTTGAGTAATCCATCTAACTTTTTTGTATTAAAAATCGTTTAATCAAATAAGAAACGACCTATTCGATTATAAAAAATAAATTTTATAAAATATCGACCCAACTATTCATTTAAAAAAAGTACAAAACCATGAAAAAAATCAATTGCTTTGTGGCAATTACACTGTTAATCTGTAGTTCTGCAATCTCTCTGAGTGCCCAAAATGAAATTTCTGATATTTTCAAGTCGGGGTTAACCGACCTGAACACGGTGGCAAACGGGTATCTGAAACCCGCCGGAAACAGTCTGGCAGCCGGACTGGGTTCTAACTGGTACAATACAGCTGCAGTGCATAAAGCATGGGGATTTGACCTGACTGTAGGTGCCAGTGTGGTGATGGCTCCGCAGTCTGATGGGACGTTTGACATCTCCGGACTCACCAACCTGAAACCAACTATTGCCGGAACTACACTAGCTCCTACTTTTACCGGAAAAGGCGACGGGGTGGGGCTGACCCTGTATCAACCCAGTAAGTTAAGCAACGGTTCAAATAATCCACTGAGTGGACAAGAAATAGTATCATTCACCACACCCAAAGGTGTATCCAAATACATTCCTGCCCCTACCCTACAGCTCACCATCGGGGTACCTGTTATAAACGATGTAAGCATCCGATGGATGCCAACCGTAAAAGTATCCAATGCCGAAGCATCATTGTGGGGCATCGGCATTAAGCATAATTTCAAACAATGGATTCCGGGTATAAAACTGCTGCCTTTCGATGCATCGGTATTGGTGGCTTATACCCAATTGAATGTCAAATACGGGTTCCCCGCTTCTGCTCAGATTACTCCCGATCAACTGGTAAGTAATGGACTGGGTTATGTGCCTGATCCGAATCTGAACGACTACAGCACGCAAGGCATGCAGATGACTGCCAAGTCTTTTACCGCCGGACTGATCGTTTCGAAAACATTGCTATTCTTCACACCTTATGTGGGCGTGGGAATTTCCAAAACTAACTTCAATCTGGACCTTGTGGGTAATTACCCAACATTGGGCGATCCTGTTGCAAGTGGTAGTACTTACAAAATGCAAATTAAAAACGTAGGCGATCCCGTTAAAGTAACCGGAGCCGAAACAATGCCAAACGCTACATTTGGTTTCCGTCTGAAGTTTGCCGTAATATCCATACATGCCCAATATGTAGCACAAAAATATGCAACTGCTTCGGCCGGATTTGGTATCACGTTCCGGTAATTGCCTTTCGGAACAACTCTTTTTCTACAGATAGGGCGGCTTGAAGTCGCCCTGGCTGTAAAATATTATCTAAACAACATTACCCTGCGAATTCTCACAACCTGCCCATTTCGCTTTATTTTCATCTAAAAAAAACGTATCTTTGCGTTCAAATTGCAGGTCGGGAACGGCCGGAAGATGATTTTCCAGATTATGCTAAAGCAACAATTACAACAAAAATTACAACAAAAACTGTCGCCTGCTCAAATTCAGGTTATCAAAATGCTCGAAGTACCTACTTTGGAGCTGGAAGAGCGCATCCGTCAGGAGTTGGAAGAAAATCCGGCACTGGAAGAAGGTGCCGAAGCCGATGCCGAAAAAGATGAATTTGATGAGTTGAACGTGGATGATGGTGGAAACAATGATGATTTCGACCCTATTGAATATATGGCCGACGATGACATTCCCGATTATAAACTCAAAGCCAACAATACTTCCAAAGACGATAAACACGAAGATATTCCGTTCTCGGCGGGCATGACTTTTCACGAATTTCTGGCCGATCAGGTTAGCCTGCTGTGCCTGTCGGAAAAAGATCACTTACTCACAGAATACGTCATAGGCAATATAGACGAAGAAGGCTACCTGCGCCGCACACCCGAAGCCATGGTGGACGACATTGTTTTTCAGGCCGGCGTACAAACCACCGACCAGGAAATGTTCCGCATCGTTCACCTGGTTCAGCAGCTCGACCCCGCCGGAGTAGGTGCTTGTAACTTGCAGGAATGCATGATGCTGCAACTTATCCGAAAAGAACAAACACACTCGGTAAAACTTGCCAAAAGATTGATAAAAGAGTATTTCGAAGAGTTTACCAAAAAACATTTCGATAAAATACAACGCGGATTGGACATGGATGACACCATACTCAAAAAGGTGATGAACGAAATCATACGCCTCAATCCGAAACCGGGAAATGCCTGGGGCGGCAATATACTGGAGAAATCCATGACCACCATTGTGCCCGATTTTATACTGGAAAATGATGAAGGTCAACTCACCGTTTCGCTTAATAACAGCAATGTGCCTGAACTGCGGGTGAACAACACGTACAACGACATGTTTCAGGATTATGCCGCGAACAAGCAAAACCAAAGCCGCGAAATGAAAGATGCGGTGATGTTTGTAAAACAAAAGATAGACTCCGCACGTTGGTTTATTGACGCTATTAAACAACGTCAACAAACATTGCTCACCACCATGATAGCGATTGTAGATTTTCAACGTCAGTTTTTTATCGAAGGGGATGATACCTATATGAAACCGATGATTCTGAAAGACATTGCCGACCGCACGGGATACGATATTTCAACCATTTCGCGCGTGAGCAACAGCAAATATATACAAACTGAATTCGGGATATTTCCGGTAAAGTATTTTTTCTCGGAATCCATGACCAACGACTCGGGCGAAGAAGTTTCTACCCGCGAAATAAAACAGATATTGCTTCAATGCATCGGAAATGAAGATAAACACAAACCGCTGAACGACGATGCTTTGGCAGAAGTTCTGAAAACAAAGGGATATATAATTGCCCGCCGCACCGTGGCCAAATACCGGGAGCAACTGAATATTCCGGTGGCAAGAATGCGGAAAGAAATTTAAAATAGTTTGAACTGTCAGTTGACAGTTCAAACTAGTGGTTCCGGGCGATGAACCCGCTAAAGAGTTGGCATAATACACAACCCTGTCAGCAGTCTGAAAGACTCTGACAGCGGTTGAAAAGAAATACATAATTAAAAAGATGAAGACATTTCACAACATAGTTTCGCTGATTTTTCAACCGCTGCTAATGCCGACATATGCCATGCTGTTACTGATAAACATGGACGTATTTTCGCCGATGTCATTACTTTGGCGATTGATAGCTATTATCGGAACTTTTATTTTTACGGCTGTATTTCCGGCTTTGCCCATTTGGCTTATGATGAAAAGAGGCGAAGTAAACGACTTGTTTATCACCAAACGTGAAGAACGCACAATGCCATATATTTTTTCGCTAATGGCTTACTTTTTCTGGGCCTTATTTATGTGGAGAACCTTACAATTTCCATTATTTATAGTGGCCATGGGTATTGGGTCTGCCCTTTCCATTTTCATCATTGTAATTATCAATCTGAGATGGAAAATAAGTGCACATCTAGCCGGTATGGGTGGATTTTGTGGAGCCATTTTCGGCATGTGTTACCGCACTGCCATTAATCCGCTATGGCTATTTGCAGTAATATTATTCATTTCATCACTTGTTGCTCTGGCACGTCTGGAACTAAAAGCACATACACCCGGACAAACATTTGCCGGATTTGCCGTAGGATTTGTGACAGTATTTACGCCTTGTTTTTTCTTTTAGCACCACCTAATCTCCACAAAGGAGAGAAACTAAGAGCTACTTTTTTATTTCGAATTAGAAAAAAATAAATATAATTAAATTCAAAACCATCTTTAAATCACCCTTATGGGGTTTGAAGGCTAAAATTTTACTACATGATAACAATAGACCAACTGAAAAATGTGTTGGAACGCGAGTCCGCGTTGAGGAGGTATCTTTGACGTCGATACAAAATTGATCCAAATAGAAGAAGAAGATTTGCGCACACAGGTTCCCGGTTTCTGGGATAACACCAAAGAAGCAGAGGCTCAAATGCGCAAAGTGAAAGACTTGAAAAACTGGATAACCGGTTACAATGCAGTGAAAACTGCCGCCGACGAGCTTCAGTTAGCATTCGATTTTTACAAAGAAGAAGCTGTCAGTGAAGAAGAAGTGGACGAAGCGTATCGTCACGCCATGGAGCTGATTGAAAACATCGAAATGAAAAACATGCTTTCGCACGAAGAAGATAAACTAGGTGCAGTTATCAAAATCGTGGGCGGAGCCGGTGGTACTGAAGCTCAGGACTGGGCATCGATGCTCTTCCGCATGTACCAACGCTGGTGCGAACGCCAGAGTTACAAGTGCGAAATAACCAACCTGCAAGATGGCGAAGAAGCAGGTATAAAAACTGTGACTATGCAAATAGAAGGCGAAATGGCCTACGGCTACCTGAAAAGCGAAAACGGTGTACATCGCCTCGTGCGCGTATCACCTTTTAATGCACAAGGCAAACGTATGACTTCATTTTGCTCGGTTTATGTTGTTCCATTAGTCGACGACACCATTGAGATTGAAATCAACCCGGCAAACCTCACGTGGGATACTTTCCGGTCGAGTGGTGCTGGTGGACAGAACGTAAACAAGGTGGAAACAGGTGTTCGCTGTCATTACAAGTTCAAAAATCCGGTAACGGAGCTGATGGACGAAATAGTGATTGAAAATACCGAGAGCCGCTCACAGTTTGGGAATAAAGACAATGCAATACGCTTGCTGAAATCGCAACTGTACGAACTGGAATTGGAAAAACGACGCCAAGAAACCGCCAAAGTAGAAGCCGGCAAGAAAAAAATTGAGTGGGGATCGCAAATCCGCAGCTATGTGTTTGACGACCGCCGCGTGAAAGACCACCGCACCAATTACCAGACTTCGAACGTTGGAGCCGTGATGGATGGCGATATCGATGCATTTATCAAAGCCTATTTAATGGAGTTTCCAGATTAGATAATCGCAAATAGAAACACTAAAGCTCGTACAATTTACATGTGCGGGCTTTTTTTTCAAACAAAGTGGATTTTCAGGCGTTAAATGTATTAGTCTATATAAATACTTGTCTTCAATTGTCAATGAAAGTAATTCAAACATCAGATTCTCAATATCAGGATCAGATAACGGCTTTATATATCGAAGCCTTTTCAACCGGGCTTTCAAAACAACATATTGATCTGCCTGGGTTGCAAGCCTATCTCGATCTTATAGTTGAAAAGGGATACGCTTTACTTGCCATCGAAGACGGTCTGGTAATTGGAACAATTCTTTGTTCACCACTTAGTATTGATAAACTCTTGCCGGAGGATATCAGTAAAAACTATTCAATTGATAAATGCGTTTATGTGGCAGAAATGGTGGTAAGTGAACTGAAGCGCGGAAAAGGAATTGGGTCTCAATTACTAAATGAGTTTTTCAAAACAGTGGATAAATCTCTCTACACTGATGCATTTATCCGAGTTTGGGATGAGAATATACCGGCTATTTCTTTGTACAAAAAAGTTGGATTTGAACCTGTTGCTGCCATTAAACAAACAAAAACAAAAGCGGACGGAAGCGGAACTTTCGTCATGCAAAAAATATACTTACACAAAAAATTGGACTAAGCAATGAACGAATTAGTGACCAAAACGATTGATTTAAAAAGCGGAACACCGGAAATGAAACGCCGGGAAATCCTGGAGTATTTCGAAAAAACATGGGCTATCGACGAAAAGCTCTACACACAGCTCAAATCTGACGAAACTTTTTATCATCGTGGCGACCCTTTGCGCCATGTGATTATCTTTTACCTCGGGCACACGGCTACTTTTTTCATCAATAAATTGTTTCTGGCAAAAATTATTGATACCCGCATCAACCCGGAACTGGAATCCATTTTTGCCATTGGCGTGGACGAAATGAGCTGGGACGATTTGAACGAACAGAACTACAATTGGCCGACGGTTCCTGCCGTGCGTGAGTACCGCAACAAGGTGAAAGAACTGATCACCAATGTAATCTTAAATGCACCTCTGAATCTTCCTATTGAATGGAAAGATCCGATGTGGATTATTATAATGGGCATCGAGCACGAACGCATTCATTTGGAAACATCCTCGGTGCTTATCCGGCAATTGCCCTTGGACGAAGTGGTCCCAGGGTTGTTCGGCGAAATCTGCAATGAACGCGGCAACGCGCCGGTCAACAACATGCAATTCGTCCACGGTGCCGAAATAAAACTCGGGAAACCCAAGAATCATACACTTTACGGTTGGGACAACGAATACGGCCATTATGCCGAAAATGTGGAAGATTTCTACGCCAGCGAATGTCTTATTTCCAACGGCGAGTTCCTCCAATTTGTGAATGAAGGCGGTTACCGTAACGAAGGCTACTGGACTGAAGAAGGCTGGAACTGGCGCAACTATATAAAAGCTGAAATGCCACTTTTCTGGCGGAAAAACGGAAATGATTTCAAGCTCCGGTTGGTGGCGGAAGAAATCACCATGCCGTGGAACTGGCCGGTGGAAGTAAATTATCTGGAAGCAAAAGCTTATTGCAATTGGAAAACAGCGCGCGAAGGTAAAACTTTCCGCTTGCCTACAGAAGCCGAATGGTACCGGCTGGCTGAAGTGTGCAATATTTCCGGTGAAACCGAATGGGACATTGCTCCCGGAAATATCAATCTGGAGTATTTCGCTTCGCCCTGCCCGGTGGACAAATTCAAAACCTGTGATTTCTATGATGTTATTGGAAACGTTTGGCAATGGACCGAAACGCCCATTACCGGTTATGCCGGATTCAAAGTGCACCCCATGTACGACGATTTTTCCACACCGACATTCGATGGCAAACACAACCTAATTAAAGGTGGTTCGTGGATTTCAACCGGAAACGAAGCAACGCACCATGCCCGTTACGCTTTCCGCCGCCATTTTTACCAGCATGCCGGATTCCGCGTTGTACAGTCGGAAGCGGAGCTGCATATTCATAATGACGAATACGAAATGGATCATGAAGTTGCAAATTCCTGCGAAGCAAATTGGGGTGACGCATTCGATTTTAATCCGAATTTTTCCAAGCAACTGGCCGATTATATTCTTGAAAATATTCCGAATGAAAACATTCTGAATGTGCTGGATCTGAATGCCGACACCGGAAGATTGGCTTATGAGCTGGCTCCCTATTTTCCAAAAATTACAGCACTCGATTTCTCTGCACGCTTTATCCGGATGCCTATCCAACTTCAGGAAAAAGGCTTTATCCGATACATTCAAAAAGATGAAGGAGAATTGGTTTTCTACCGTGAAATCCTGCTCGAAGATTTCGGGCTTGGTGCCAACAAGGAAAATATCCTGTTTATGCAGGACAATGCCAACAACCTGAAACCGATTTACACCGGCTATGACCTCATTATTATTCCTAATTTACTGGAAGAACTGATTTGTCCGATTCTGTTTTTACAAAGTATCCATGAACGGATAAACGACAATGGCTTAATGGTTATCGCATCTACTTATGAGTGGGAAGCGAATATGGTGGAGCGCAAACACTGGCCGGGCGGTTTCAAACAAGATGGCGAACCGGTAACTTCGCTCGAAGGCATTCAAAACATTCTCAGCGATAAATTTGAGCTTGTGAACGAACCGGCAGACCTGACATTCACGTTGCGGAAATCGTCAAGAATAAGTGAGCAACGAATAAGCGAAGTGACTGTTTGGAGGAAAAAATAAGAATTACAAACAAAATGAGTTGTCAAGGAAAAGTTGGCAGCTCATTTTTTATTTCAAAACTTTACAATTTTATACATTACTGTATTTTGATGTATCAGCGGTTTATCGTGTGCAAAGAAAATCGTTCCATCTATTGGCGAATGAATCTCGCTACGCACCGCTCCGGTAAACGGATCAAGAATTTTTGCCAATAAGTCGCCTTCTTTCACCTCGTCTTTTGCACCTCGCAGGCTGTACAAAATGCCGGCCTGATTTGATTTTATTGTTTCAAGGTCATTATCGGACAAAACGCTGGAATTAAAACCATCATGGATATTATTGTTGATGATTTTCATGCTATTCAAAAAACGAAGAATCGATAACCACGCAATTTTAGCAGATTCCTTATTTATCGTATCCGTATCGCCAGAGTAAATAGAAAAAGCCTGTGTGCCAAAAATCTGCCAATTGTAATTGAGAACCGTTGTGTCATACGGTTTTGGCTTACGGACAAGCACATAAGGCAAACCGAACTTTTTGGCAAGCTTTACGTTCTGAAAACCGGTATCCATCATTCTCACATGGGGAATAAATTCGCCGGGCATATAAAAACTTGCCAGCTGAATACCGTATTTAAAGCCACGTACCTGTTCAAAAAGGGCCGAAGCAATGCGTTGGGTTGTTTCGCCTTTGTCGTAGCCAGGAAACATACGGTTGATATCCGTATTGTCCATAGCCCAGAAACGCTTGTTGATGTTCATCGAAAAATGATTGGCAGATGGTATCACCAAAATTTCGTGACCGGGCAGAATACGTCCGTCTTTCTCCAGTTCAATTAGATTTTTCACCACCTGTGAACAGGTAAATTGCTGTTGAATTTCGTCACCGCGCATCGCTCCCACTATGGCAACCGACTTTTCGCCTTCGCCAAAACGGAATCCCTGTATTTTAAAATCGTCCCGGTAAGGTGACTTCATTTGGAATAATATTTCTTGTTTCATACCGTCTCCCCACAAGGTGTTTTTGAAAAAATACGAGCTATCAATGAGCCTTCATAAACCACGGGGTAAGTCCGCAGGGTAAACACCACACCATCCACCGGTGAAAGCACATCCTGAAGAACAACGCCTTCAAACGGGTCAACAATCTGGCAGAGCAAATCACCCTTTTTCACGTCCACCGAGTGCGAAACCGACGGAATAATAATGCCAGACACATCGGCATTCATAAAGCAAACTACTCCATTTGTAGAAATCATTGGCTTGCTAATATCTTTTGAAACAGTACCGTACCACATTTTCATTTTCTTCATCATATTAAAAATTCCATCCACTAACTGATCTCCATAATCTCTGGTAATACGCATTCCAATGCCCATTTCCACAACGATAGTTGGCGTTTTAATCACGTTCAACGAATAAGCAAGAGTGGATTCGAGTACTGTAGCTGCATCGTGAATCCAGATAAAATCAATGTTCAGCAGGTTTGCAAACGGAATCAGCTTTTTGGACATTTGAACATTGATGCGAGCCTGCGGCATTTCCCGTAGAAAAATATTACTGGCATGAATGTCTATCACCATGTCAGCTCCTTTCAAATCCTGAATAATTTCGTAAGCTGTGTGTTCAATAAGATGTCCGTTAGGGTCTCCGGGGAAAATGCGGTTCATATCCAGGTCAAAAGTTGGAATACCTCTGGTAACAGAATCAACGCCCAGCGGATTTAGTGCAGGATAAACTTCAACCGTCCCATCCAGAAATTGGATATTTTCATTCAATCTACGAATAAGTTCAAAGCAAACATATTGTCCTTCAAGCTCATCGCCATGTGTTCCGGTAACAATACAAATCCGTTTTAAACCTGTGCCGTTTTGTATTACTTTTTTTCGGATCATCAACTGCTCATCAACGGGAAGCCCTTCGGATATAATGGTTTTAATCATTGTTGCTGTTCCTCCACTTTTAAAAATACTTCTAATTTTTGCTGTGCCAGACCGGTAAAAACACCTTTATCCAAGGCACAATCAGAATAATCACGGCCGTGAGCAATTTTTATATAACCGGTTTCGATACAGCGGTCGTGCGTAGGGTCAAATCCATACCAAACTCCTTCCACATAATACTCAATCCAGGCATGGGTAAATCCTTCTCCCTGCATAAATCCACTGACATACCGTGCAGGAATGCTATTTTTCCGACAAAGCGCAATTAACGCATGTGCAAAATCCTGGCAAACACCCTTCCCAATTTCAAGAGCCTGCTCGGCAGTGGTTTGAATGGAAGTTACACCCGATTCGTAGGCCAAGAACTTACGCAATTCGGCTGATAATATAACAACCTGCTCCAGCGTTGTAGAATCAGGAGGTAGTTGAACGCTGTCAAGTAGCTTCTGAATATTTTTCATAGGCTGAGTGTATTTGGAGGGATAAAGATACAAGGGATTTAGTTCTTCTTTTATGCTGTAGTATTTCTGTTCCACAACTCCTGTTGCTTCAAATTCAAAATAATTATGGAAATCACCAATGTATCCGTTGTAAATTAAATTTCCAAAACTATCTCTCCCTACTGTAACTGTTCCATTGGGAGATATAATACATTTTTCTTCAATAATCTTTTGAAAATCAAATACGCTTGGCGCGCATCTCAATAAGAAGTGATGTCGATATACATTTTCGCTAAAAGTTATTCTGGTCTTGTAACTATATTTTAGTTTTATCATTTTTGAGTGTTACGCGCGAAACAAGCTGTTGATAAGTTGCAACACGCCTATATTTTTATAATCATCGAATGTGAGATGTTGCTTTAACGTCAACAAAGTCATTTCATCACAAATATAACATTCTTTTTCGATAGAGTGAAGCATCCGATTAAAGATTCCCTCAACACGATTGAATTGATAATCGAAGCGAATGTGCAAATCCATGCTTTCGACAAATTTCCCAAATTTAATAGAATGTCTGATTTCATTATTCACAATACGTTCATCAATTGAACCCCAAAAAGCAAGCATATAATCGGTAATCCGTTGCAGACCTTCTATGCCACATCTTTGCACTTCGGGCTTGTTCATGTGAGCAATACAAAGCTCAACATAACAAAGTGTTTCAGACATAATTTCTTCGCGTAGCGTCATTGAGTTATCTTTTACCCGTTCAAGCATATTTATCACCGATTCAGGATTAGAAATATCAAACAAATATCGTTTTGTGAAATCTTCGGGCGATCTATACTTGTTTTCAATTCCCATTTTAGTACAAAATGTGATATAAGCATCTTGATCTTCGTCAATCATTAAATCGAAATGTTTACGAAGCATGTGCAAAGTAAGGTACACGCGTTCAGCATATCTGCCAAGCCAATAAAGTCTGCTCGCTTTAGCCGACGATATGCCGGAGTTTATTTTGGTTGCTATTAGTGTTTGCATAATTTGTGTCTGTTTTTATATTAATTACTTCTTCATTATCCAGGTATCTTTAAATCCGCCACCTTGCGATGAATTTACAATAAATGAAGTCGGACTACGAGTATATCTGGTCAAACCGCTGTGCCATACTTTTGTTTCAGCCTCACTAATAACAAAGGCTCGTAAATCCGATTTCCGAAAAATCCGTTCTTCGCCGTCCATTATTTCCAAATCGATAAAATCGATAACTTCCTGAGCAATCCAGCGACGCGAGTCAGTTTCAATCAGATTTTTGATATTAGCCAATTGCTCTTCGTTCATTTCACAGCCAAACATTACGCCATAACCACCGGCTTCTGCCACATCTTTGATAACGAGTGTTTTTAAATTTTCGAGCACATATTTTTTATCTTCTTCAAAATAGGGCAAATATGTCGGCGCATTTTGCAAAATCGCTTTTTCACCCAAATAGAATTCCACCATTTTTGGAACAAAATAATAAATACCCTTATCATCCGCCACGCCATTTCCCAATGCATTCATAATAGCTACATTACCTGTGGCATATGCTCGCATCAGGTTTGGAACACCTAATAACGATGAACTTTCAAATGCCAACGGATCAAGATATTCGTCGGAAATACGGCGATAAATTACCCCAACCCGCTCTCGTTTCTCAAATAAACCTTTATAATAAACAGTGTCATTTTCCACTATTAAATCATCCGCAAATGCAAGAATAACACCTGCTTTTTCTGCCAGATATGAATGTTCGAAATATGCCGAATTATAACGTCCGGGAGTCAGAATGACCTCCAATCCATTGTCCACATTCACATAATCCATGGCTTTTCGGATAAGTGTGGAATAGTTGCGGTTATCAAAAACAGCATTTTCTTTAAATGTTTCCGGCGAAACTTTCCGGGTTACTGTTCTGGCAATCATAGGATAGGATGCACCCGAAGGAATACGAAGGTTATCTTCGAGCACAATCCATTTCCCATCTTTTGCCTGCACTAAGTCAATACCTGAAATGTGCGAGAATATACTTTTAGATGGTGTAATTCCTTCACACTGCGCCATGTAGCCACTTGAAGAATAAATAAATTCTTCTGGAATTATACCGCTCTTCACAATTCGTTTTTCATTGTAAATATCTGCCAAAAACATATTCAGCGCATTTACACGCTGAATTAAACCTGCTTCAATTTCCACCCAGTCGTTATGACTTATTATTCGTGGAATCGGATCGAATGGAAATAATTGCTCATGAAAATTTCCTCCTTTATAAATACCGAAACGAACGCCAAATCGTTCCATCCATTTATTTACGGTGTCTCTTTGTTTGACTAATGAATACATGTATTGTTTTTTTTAGTTTTAAAATCACTTTGATAGTTTATTCGTTATATATGCATTATTTTGTAGTATTTATACTCATTACACTTTACTATTTAATGCAAATATACATATTTGCACGTCTTTTTGTTACTTTATTGTAGTTTTTTATTGCATTTTGGACTAAAACCCTTATAAACAAAGTTTAAAAGGTATTGTTATTATAAATATTAGAAGATATTCATAGTAGGAACATTCCCGGGTTCTTAATTTTGAGCTATAAATTGTCTTACCACTTTTCTATGAAAAAGTAATATTTATACAAAAAAAGAAATAACTACAAATAAAAAAGTTGTAGGAAATTAAAAATTAGTATTAAGTTGAAAATTAATTTCTACTTTTGCATAACAAAAAAAATACTATTATGAATTCTTTCAAGAACCTACGAATTGCAGTTTGCAATGATCACGCCGGATACGAACTAAAGCTTAAAATTGTAGAATACCTTCAAGGGAAAGGTGCTACAGAAGTTAAAGATTTTGGTGCATATTCATCTGAGAGCTCTGATTACCCTGATTATGCACATCCGATGGCTTCCGCTATTAAACGTGGTGAATATGACTTTGGGATTTCTATTTGCGGAACCGGAAATGGAATAAGCATGGTGCTTAATAAGCATTTGGGAATTCGTGCAGCGCTTTGCTGGAGACCGGAAATAGCCGCATTAGCCAGACAACACAACGATGCAAATGTTCTATCACTTCCTGCCAGATTCATTACTGAATCAGAAGCATTAGATATGGTGGATACTTTCTTTGCAACTGATTTTGAAGGAGGAAGACATCAAAGAAGAATTGACAAGATGAATGATATTCATTAGAAAATACATACTTACCGCTCTTTTTAGAGTCATAAAATAGCATTTTACTTAAACAACTTTTCCTTAGTATCTAACTTTGGAAAAGTTTTATTTTAAAATAGACATGCAACGAACAGAAATATCGACTTACGGTGAATTTGGATTAATTAAACACCTCACTGAAAAATTTAAAATCGGAAACGCTTCTACCCTGATAGCAATTGGCGATGATGCAGCAGTATTAAATTACGAAAACAAGAAGGTATTGGTAACAACCGATTTATTGTTGGAAGGTATTCACTTCGATTTGGTGTATGTTCCGCTAATGCATCTGGGCTACAAAGCAGCAGTGGTCAATTTTTCAGACATTTACGCCATGAACGGTGAGCCAAAACAAATCACGGTATCAATTGGCGTTTCCAAACGTTTCTCGGTAGAAGACCTGGATCAATTTTATGCCGGAATAGAAATGGCATGTAAAAAATACGGTGTCGATTTAGTGGGTGGTGATACTTCAGCCTCACTAACCGGATTAGCCATTAGTATAACCTGCATTGGCGAAGGAGAAGCAGATAAAATTGTATATCGAAATGGAGCTAAACAAACGGATTTGATTTGTGTAACCGGCGATTTAGGATCGGCATACATGGGTCTGCAACTGCTGGAACGTGAAAAAATTGTATTTTCGGCGAACGAAGAAGCTCAACCTGATTTTGAAGATAAAGATTACATACTTCAACGTCAGTTGAAACCTGAAGCACGAAAAGATATTGTGCAGCTTTTGCGCGAAAAGGGAATTACTCCTACTGCTATGATTGATATTTCGGATGGTTTATCGTCGGAATTGATGCATATTTGCTCGCAAAGTAAAGTTGGTTGCCGCATATACGAAGATAAAATTCCGATTAATTATCAAGCGGTGGTTATGGCCGAAGAGCTTAACATGAATATTGTAACAGCGGCATTAAATGGTGGTGAAGATTATGAGCTTCTGTTTACAGTTCCACTTGAAGATTATGATAAAATTGTTGCTCTTGAGGGAATTGCCATTGTAGGGCACACTACGAAACCCGAACTGGGATTAAATCTGGTTGGCCGCGAAGGTGAAGAAATAGCACTTCAGGCTCAGGGATGGAATTCACTGAATGAATAGCTTGTAGTTAAAGATATCATATTAATAAAAAAAATCAGGTTCCATATTGAATGAAACCTGATTTTTTATTACGGCTAAAAGCTTACAATTATATACTTAAAGATTCTCGCTAGCCGGATCAATAGAAGTGTTCGACACTATTTTATGCCTTGCTCCGGTATGAAAACGACTTATTTTTTTGTGAATAATCAGCGTCGAAGGGATGTATTCAAATTCTTTTTTATCGGTGACAGAAAGTATATTCCAGGCTTCATAACTAATCAGCATAAAACTATACTTAGAGAGAACATTTAAGCCTATCTTGGTAGCTTTGCTCACCCGAACTACAAGTGGAAACTGCTGTCTGAGTTCATGAATTCCCTTTCGAATGACTTCGCTGGTTGCAGCCAGTTTATTTATGTCAAGGATATTAATTGTAACCTGATTGTTATTTTTAATCAACCGCTTGGCATATCGCAACAGGAATTCATCAGATTCATCTTGCAGCAATACTAATGTTGAAGTGATAGTTGTAAAACCGCGATTTACAAAAACGCCCACACTGCAATTACTGTTTTCTACAAAATAGCGGGTTTTGTCTTTCATCATTGACCCCGGATAGAAAATTGTCTGCTGCTTGGAGATATTGGTTATGATATTATTCAGCCATTTTATGTTTTTAAATAATGGGCTTTCTTTAAAGAATCTGATTCCGGTAAGCGAAAGTCCTGCCCCAACCAACAAAAAGTCGAAATTACTGTAGTTTACAGATTTTACAATTCCATTTTCAATATTGTCGGTAACTTTATATTCAGTATCGATAGGAATACTTAATATATCAGCTTCATCATGGATGCCTTTGAAACTGTCTACCGAAAATTGCTCTCCATAAATCGGGTTTGTATCTGTGCCAGGTGTAATGTGCAGAACAGTGACTGCCAAACTATTTTTAGTTCCATCCAACACGGTTTTAGCAACATTCAGCAATGCTTTTCCATTTACAGGATTTCCAACGGCTATCAGGGCTTTGAAAATTCCCTGCGATTGTTGGATAATATATTCCTTTTCCACATCTATTTCAGGGAAAAGTTTATTGATGAGTGACAAAATAGGAGTAGTCATAAATGTGGTGACAAGGGCCATAATAACCAACATTACGAATATTGATGGTGGAAAAATACCCATTTCATACCCAATATTCAACACAATAAGTTCCATCAAACCACGGGTATTCATCAACACACCTATAGACAGACTATCCCGCCAGGTTTCGCCCAATATACGAGCCGTGAAAGCTCCGCCTATAAATTTCCCGCTGATAGCAACGATTATAAAAACAGCACATATTGTCCACAAGTAAGGTGTGTTCAACAACCCGATTTGAGTACGCAGACCCGTGAATACAAAGAAAAGCGGCAAGAGCAGAGTAACCGATACATCTTCAATTTTTTCAATAACCAACTTCCGGAAATTGGGCAGTGGCGGCATAACAACACCTGCCAGAAATGCCCCAAACAAAGCATGAATGCCTATTACCTGGGTAACAAATGAGGAAACAATTAAAATAAGCAATAGAAAAGCCACCACACTTTTATTCAACACTTCACTGTTACTGTAAATCTCCCCGACACGTTTAAGAAAGGGCTTCACGACAAAAAACATAATCAATACATACAGCACTGAAAATCCGATGGTATATAAAGAGCTCATCAAGCTTCCAGTTTTGGCAATGGCAATAGCTGCGGCTAGAATACACCAGGCAGTTACATCATTAATAGCAGCACTTGCAAGGGCAATAGTGCCCATATGGGTTTTAGTAAGTCCTTTTTCCTGTACAATACGTGCCAACACCGGGAAAGCAGTTATACTCATGGAAATTCCGATAAACAAGGCAAACGAAAGAAAATCGGTTTGGGCTGCTGCAAATTCCTGGTAAATAAAATATGAAAGCAACATACCAAATGAATATGGAATAACAATGCTGGCATGGCTAATCACATAAGTAACACCCATTTTTTCTTTCAAAGCGCCCAAATTTAAATCCATCCCGATAGTAAACATAAATAGAATAAGTCCTATTTGACTTAAAATATACAAGTTCCCAAGCGAATTGGCTGCGAATAGAAAATGAAAAGCAGATGGATAAAAAAGACCGAACAGGGATGGTCCTAACACGATTCCTGCAAGGATTTCCCCAATGACGGTAGGTTGCCCGATTTTAGCGAATAAATAGCCAAAAAGACGCGATACGATAAGTATTGAAATAATCTGGAGCAACAGCATGGATGCCGGTTCAATCAGATTATGCAAAAGCGATTCCTGAAACATATCGAAGCCGCTGCCAATTACGGCGGCGTGATGCCTCAGCGCGTCAAAGTCTTGCAAGCCTTCACCTTTCTGAAAAAGAATGTATGAAAAAATACAAAACAAAATCAACATCGAAGCATATAACAGCCAGGTTCTGAAAGGAGAGTTTTTCATGCAATGCGTTTTAGAAATGGAAAAGGCAGTAACATTTTATAAGAAACAGACATGGAGAAAGACCAAAGAGAAGTTAAGTTCCCTAATACAGCATCTCTCCTACCTTTGAAGGCACAAAGATAATGATTTTTCGACATTTAGCAGACCGACAGTTGAGAATAAAACTTTCCCGGACGTATCGCATCGAAGCTATTTTTGTGTATCTCCGTTTTTATGGTTTACTTTGTAGTCCTTTTCGGTAAAGTCATGAATCGAAAAGTAAAATTAGAATTCAGCAATATCAAATTATGAAAATTAGTATTAGTTTTTGGATTGGATTTTTCGTTTTTGTTATCATTATGCTAAGCCTGGACCTTTTTGTTTTCCACAAAAAAAACAAAGTGATAAAGGTAAAAGAGGCATTACTATGGAGTTTGTTCTGGATAAGTTTAGCGGTAATATTCAATCTCGGCGTCTATTTTTTAGTAGGGAGAGTAAAAGCACTGGAATTCCTCACCGGTTACCTGATAGAAGAATCACTCAGCGTAGATAATCTTTTTGTATTTATCCTGATTCTTGGGTTTTTCAAAATAGAACCTAAATATCAGCACAAAGTACTTTTTTGGGGTATTATTGGAGCTGTTATCATGCGGGCAGTCTTCATTTTTGCCGGAGTAGCTCTTATTCAGAAATTCAATTGGATTATGTATATTTTCGGTGCATTTCTGGTTTACACAGGCATTCACCTGTTGTTCGAAAAAGAAAACGATGACTATAATCCGAATAACAATGCCATGATTCGTGGATTCAAAAAGATCTTTCCGGTAACCGACGATATGTCGAGACCTCACTTCTTTGTGCGCAACAATAAAATACTCTACGCCACTCCGTTTTTCATTGCACTGCTGGTTATCGAAGCTTCCGATCTTATCTTTGCCGTGGACTCCATACCGGCAGTACTTTCTGTATCTAAAGATCCTTTTATCGTTTATACGTCTAATATATTCGCCATACTTGGGCTGCGCTCACTGTATTTTGCACTGAACGGGATTATGGGTTATTTCCATTACCTGAAATACGCATTATCCGGCATACTCACTTTTATTGGTGTAAAAATGTGCCTGAATGAATTCGCCTCGGAGCGGGAATACAGCTTTCATATTTCCAATCTGGCATCACTGGCAGTAATTGTAAGTCTGCTTACCGCTTCCATTCTGTTGTCCATAGCGGTAAAGAAAAATGACGAACGAAAAATCGAAAAACAGAAACGATAGACTGTTACTAATCAAAAACAAGAAAGCAGGTGTTCCAAATCAGTTGGAACACCTGCTTTCTTGTTTTATATAAGTTTATTTATGAGTATACTTGGATGATTGCCTGTTCATCATCTTGTTGGAACAATCATCCTTGGATGCTTGGTTGTTCATCCTCTCGTTGGATCATTCATCCTTGGATGCTTGGTTGTTCATCCCCTCGTTGGATCATTCATCCTTGGATGCTTGGTTGTTCATCCCCTCGTTGGGCCGTTCGTACTAGTACGATTAGCTGTTCATCCTCTCGTTGGACTGTTCGTACTAGTACGATTGACGGTTCATCCCTCGTTGGGCTGTTCGTACTAGTACAACTGACTGTTCATCCCCTCGTTGGGTCGTTCGTACGTGTACGACACGTCATTTCATTGCTCATTGGGTCATTCATCCTGAAATTAACTTCCATTCCTGCTATAATCAATATTGATAGAACAGTACAGTGGCTTCGCGAAATGTTGAGCAACCCTTGACAGATTCTGTACAGCAGCCACAAAAAAAAAGAGTCCGATCAACCTGATCAAACTCTTCCTTATTATATTCTTGTAGAGACATTGCATGCAATGTCTCTATTATCAGTGTACAGACATAGCATGCTATGTCTCTACTAAAACGATTGCATATCACATAACCGTTTATAATATCCGTCCAGCTCTATCAGCTCGTCGTGTTTGCCGCGTTCCACAATTTTACCTTCGTGCATCACGCAAATTTCGTCGGCACGTATAATGGTCGAAAGGCGGTGAGCCACCACCAGCGTGGTGCGGTTGAGCATCAGATTTTCGAGTGCTTCCTGCACCATTTTTTCCGATTCGGTATCCAGCGCCGAAGTAGCTTCGTCCAGAATCAATATCGGTGGGTTTTTCAGAATGGCACGAGCTATACTCACCCGTTGCCGTTGCCCGCCCGAGAGTTTGCTTCCTCGGTCGCCAATAGTGGTTTCGTAGCCGTTTTCGGTAGCCGAAATAAACTCGTGGGCATTGGCTATTTTGGCAGCTTCAATAACCTGTTCCAGTGTGGCATTGTCCACCCCGAAAGAGATATTATTGAAGAATGTATCGTTAAACAAAATTGCTTCCTGATTCACATTCCCCATTTGCGAACGGATATCGTGTGTGGTGAAGTCCTTTATATTCACACCGTCCATCAGAATTTCACCTTCCACAGGGTCATAATATCGTGGCAGCAAATCCACCAACGTAGATTTTCCGGAGCCGGACTGGCCCACTAACGCTACCGTTTTCCCCTTTTGCACTTCTATATTAATATTGCGCAGCACCCATTCCGTTTCGTATTTAAAACTCAGGTTACGGAACTCAATTTTATTGGCAAATGGTTGAAACTTTTTAGGTTGTTCCGGTTCTTGAATAAAGTTTTCGCTTTTCAAAATTTTATCTACACGCTCCAGCGAAGCCAACCCTTTTTGAATACTATAGGCTGCTTTCGACAGATCCTTTGCCGGGGCAATAATGCTATAAAAAATAACAATATAATAAATAAACTCGGCTGCGCCAATGCTGCTTTTGTTGCCCAAAATAAGTACACCGCCAAACCAAAGCAGAATGGCAATAACTATTGTACCAAGCAACTCACTTACCGGATGTGCCAGATTATACCGCCGATCCAACCTATTAAATGTTTTACGCAGTTTTTCATTCAACGTTCCGAAACGGGCCTCCAGCTTATGTTCTGCATTAAAAGCTTTAACCACACGCAGTCCTCCCAGCGTTTCTTCTATTTGCGATAGCAGCTCACCGGTTTGCTCCTGCCCTGTGGTAGAGCGGCGTTTCAGCGATTTACCAATTCTACCGATAATCCATCCACTTACCGGCAACAGTACCAGTACAAAAATGGTAAGTTCCCAACTCATGCTGAACATTACGCCCAGGTAAATCAGAATCATAATCGGGTTTTTGAATACCAAATCCAACGAACTCATGATGGAAGCTTCCACCTCAGTCACATCACCCGTCATGCGCGACATGATATCACCTTTGCGTTCGGCAGTAAAAAAACCGATAGGCAAACTGATTATTTTTTTATATAAATCACGACGTAAATCGCGTAAAACACCGGTTCTGATAGGTATTATAAAATACGATCCAAAATAAGACGCTCCAACTTTAAAAGCAGTCATCACCACCAGAAACAAACCCAGGTACAATAATGCCGCACTTGGGCCAACGTACCGAATGGTGCTTTCAACCCAATAGAACAAGTTGTTTTTCAGTGCCGCAACTATTCCTGTCATTCCATCGGCCCAGCTCCAAGCGGTATAGACTTTCTCTACCTTTTGAAGTCCAAAAAGTATCTGAAGCACCGGAATAATAGCCGCAAAGGAAAATAAACTGAAAACCGTAGACAGGAGGTTAAACAGCAAACTTAAAAATACGTACTTTTTGTAAGGCGGAATAAACCGCTTTAGCAGCGTTATGAATTTGAACATTCTCTTAGGTGTAATGTGTATGGTGTAAAGTGTAATATGTATGGTGTAATGTGTAATGGCATCTATTTCTCTTTTACACCATACACTTTAAACCTTACACTTTTGTTTAAACTCCTGTATAATTACGTGGCGTAATGCGTTTCAGTTCTTCTTTTACCGTTTGGCTTACGTCCAGTGTTTCGATAAAATCACGAATAGATTTCTCGGTAATTCCTTCGTTTACACGTGTCAATGCTTTAAGTGCTTCGTAAGGCGACGGATATGCTTCGCGTCGAAGTATGGTTTGAATGCCTTCGGCAACAACTGCCCAGGTATTGTCCAAATCGCGGTAAATAGCAGTTTCGTTCAACAATAATTTACTCAACCCTTTCAGAATACTTTGCGTTGCAATCATGGTATGGGCAAATGGCACACCCACATTGCGAAGTACGGTACTATCTGTCAGGTCGCGTTGCAAGCGGGAGATTGGCAATTTTCCGGCCAAAAATTCAAAAGAAGCATTGGCAATTGCCAGATTTCCTTCAGCATTTTCGAAATCAATAGGATTTACTTTATGTGGCATGGCCGAAGAACCAACTTCACCGGCTTTAATTTTTTGTTTAAAATACTCCATGGAAACATACGTCCATATATCGCGGCAAAAATCTATCAAAATGGTATTGATACGTTTCATGGCATCAAACTGAGCTGCCATATTATCGTAGTTGGAAATCTGTGTAGTCCATTGCTCGCGCTCCAAACCAAGTTTATCAGCTACAAAATGATTCCCAAAATTTTTCCAGTCGATAGAAGGATAAGCCACTGCATGTGCATTGAAATTTCCGGTAGCACCACCAAATTTGGCACAGTTAGGAGCTTGTTTCAAAATGGTAAGTTGTTGGTTCAGTCTGTTTACAAAAACCATTAATTCTTTTCCCAGACGTGTTGGCGAAGCAGGCTGACCGTGTGTTTTAGCCAACATAGAAACGTCGCGCCATTCATCTACAAAGTGATTCAACACTAACAGCAATGCATCCATTTCCGGGAAATATACATTGTTCAATGCATCTTTAATGGTAGAAGGCACAGCGGTATTATTAATATCCTGCGAGGTCAATCCAAAATGAATAAACTCTTTAAAAGGCTGCAATCCCAGCAAATCGAATTTTTCTTTTATAAAATATTCAATCGCCTTCACATCATGGTTCGTAACGCTTTCAATTTCTTTTATTTTCAACGCATCAGCTTCACAGAAATCGGTATAAATAGCACGCAGTTTTGGATAAACAGATGCCGGTACTTGCTCCAGTTGTTTCAACGGTATTTCACACAATGCAATGAAATATTCAACCTCAACCAAAACCCGGTAACGCATCAATGCAAACTCGGAAAAATACGCTGTATAAGCTTCTGTTTTTGAACGATAGCGACCATCAACAGGAGAAATAGCCGTAAGAATAGATAAATCCATATGAACAATTTTTGTAATTTTTCGGACTGTTTATTTTCCGTTATGTACTTGAAATTAGGCTGCAAAGTTAGTCAATTCAGTTGGATTATAAAAGTTTGTCAAGCTCCCTTGCAGCTCTGATTCTTTTTCTTTACTTTTGTTTCACAATAAAACTCACCAACAATCACAAACCGTTTTACATTTTGATTGTTATACAATTTAGCGAAACACTTTAAAAAACACATGAGATACGTTAGAATTCACAAAGAAGGACGATTAATACTAGGAACATTGGCTCTTATCCTGCTGTTCTTAAACTTATACATCTACACCCATTTTGCTTTTGGCATATTACCAATCATAAACATTGTGATTTCGGCTTTACTCCTGTTCTTTTTTGCCTATTTTTTTCGCAATCCACCACGCAAAGTTTACATCGATGATGTCAGTCTGATTGTAGCTCCGGCCGATGGAACCATAGTAGTAGTTGAACCAACTGACGAATTGGAATACTTTGGCGACAAACGCATTCAGGTTTCTATTTTCATGTCGGTTTTCAACGTACATGCCAACTGGTATCCGGTAAAAGGAATCGTCATCAAATCGCTTCATCATAGCGGACGTCACATGGCAGCATTTTTGCCAAAATCAAGTCATGAAAATGAACGCTCGACAGTCATTATAGAATCCGAAGGAAAAACCCAAATTATGGTTCGTCAGATTGCAGGTGCTCTGGCCCGCAGAATTGTAACCTACGCACATGCCGGTAAAAAATGCCATCTGAACGAACATCTCGGCTTTATCAAATTCGGTTCCCGCGTTGATCTTTTTTTCCCGCTCGATACAGAAATATTTGTACAGGTGGGCGACTCCACTACCGGCAACGAAACTATCATTGCCCGGCTAAACGAAGATTAAATGACCATAGACGAAGCTCAAAAACAAGTCGACGACTGGATTAAAACCTACGGTGTCCGTTATTTTGGCGAATTGACCAACATGGCTATATTGACTGAGGAAGTTGGCGAGTTGGCAAGGGTCATCGTTCGTACTTATGGCGAACAGTCATTCAAAAAATCGGACGAAAAAGCTGATCTTGCCGACGAAATGGCTGATGTGCTTTGGGTATTAATCTGTCTGGCCAATCAAACCGGCATAAATCTTACCGAAGCTTTCGAAAAAAATATGCTAAAAAAAACAGAACGCGATAATACGCGGCATCTGGATAACGAAAAACTTAATCCGTAGTTTATAGTAGGTAGTTTATAGTCCTGCATCTGATTTTTTATTTTTCATCCAATCAACAATTCAACTAATTAACTCAATAAAAACATGAGCAAATTTGACGATCTTTTTAAGCAATATAATTGCAATGTAAACGACGAAAGCGTAAAACAAGATATAGATAAAATTCTGGCTGCACATTATGCAGAGAATGACACGAAAGAAGTTTACAAACAATGTCTGAGCCAGATTGATCTGACTTCGCTGAATGGAACCGACACACACGCAGAAATTATTTCCATGGTAGAGAAAGTAAATTCTTTCAAATCTGTTTATCCTCAGCTACCTAACGTTGGTGCCATTTGTGTTTATCCCGCCCTGGTTCCGGTGGTAAAAGAACATTTGACAGAGAACATCGGGATTGCTGCAGTTTCGGCTGGTTTCCCGGCTTCACAAACTTTCATCGAAATTAAAGTCGCCGAAACAGCCATGTGCGTACTGGAAGGTGCTACCGAAATTGACGTGGTTATTTCTATTGGAAAATTTTTGGAAGAAAACTATCAGGAAGTGTATGAAGAACTTTCGGAAATAAAAGCCGCTTGCCGTCAAGCACATTTGAAAGTAATTCTGGAAACAGGAGCGTTGAAATCGGCCTCCAATATCAAGAAAGCATCTATCCTGGCAATGGCTTCAGGTGCTGATTTTATCAAGACTTCTACCGGCAAAATCCCTGTTGCTGCGACACTCGAAGCTACTTACGTTATGTGTCACGCCATCAAAGAATGGTTTGAAAAAACCGGCGTAAAAGTCAGTTACAAACCTGCAGGTGGAATTGTAACAACCGAAGATGCCGTAAAACACTATACGATTGTAAAAGAAATATTGGGGAAAGATTGGTTGAATAATACCATGTTCCGCTTTGGAGCAAGTCGGTTAGCAAACAATTTATTAAGTTCTATTGAAGGTACGGAAGTGAAGTATTTCTAAATCCGTGGATTTAAATTTCCCGCGAAGCAGAATACTCTGCTGTCAAAATAAGTGATTTCTTAACGTCACTATCTGCAAAGCCATTGAGTTCCTCGATGGCTTTGTTTTTGAATAATTCCATTTGCTGAAGTGCATAATCTACTCCACCATTTTCATGGGTAAAGCGGGTTATTGTATGAATATTTTCGGGTGAAAAATCTTTATTAGTAACCATCTTCATGACATTTTCCCGACTTTCACCTTCTGAATTCATTAAAGCATAAATAAGTGGCAATGTCACTTTTCCATCCCGAATATCATTTCCTGTTGGTTTACCGATATGAATATCTTCGAAATAATCAAATATATCATCTTTTATCTGAAAACAAATTCCCAGATACTCTCCAAAGTTCCGCAAATGTGCCAATGATTTTTCATCAGCTTTTACCGACAATCCGCCAACTTCCGTACAGGTAGAAAACAATAAAGCAGTTTTCTTGCGAATAATATTAAAATAATTTGCTTCAGAACTTGATGAAATTCTGGAATTTACTAATTGAAGCAATTCTCCATCGGAAAGTTGCACGCCAATATTGGCAATCGCCTTAAGAATGGATAGATTATTTGTACTGGTTGCACAACCCATCGACTTTGACAAAATATAATCACCGGAAAGAATAGCAATTTTGTTAGTCCACCGGGCATTTATCGAAGGCTTTCCCCGACGTTCAAGCGTATCATCCACCACATCGTCATGAATCAAACTGGCAGTATGAAGAAGTTCCAGCGAAAGTGCCCCATCAATCGTTGATTGATTCACTTCCCCACATAATTTCGCTGATAATAGAACCAACATCGGTCTCAGCTGCTTACCACTCTTCTGAAGCACATATTCATTTACACTTTCAAGCATTGGATTATCAGTGTGCAGTGCTTCAGCAAATGTCTTTGCAAACAATTGCATCTCCTCAAGAATAGGTCGTTTAATGTTTTCAATAAAATTCATCTTAACGCTCATTATTTGTGTGCTCTGCAAAAGTAAACAATTTTACGACTTGTTTAACTCCTTAAGAATTTTTGTGAGTAAATTTTAATTACTTTTACAGTCGTTTTCATTTTTACGAACTAATTTTAAAGGTAATTGAAAACCAAAACTATTGCGTATTAACAAAACACTTTCTCATAAAGTTTATTATCAAACCATACAATTACAATTTATAGTTGTTATAGATACAGTTTAATGTTCACTTTTTGACCGACAATATAAATTTATGAAAAAACTCTTTTTAATTGATGCTTACGCCATTATTTACCGTGCTTATTATGCATTCATTCGCAATCCGCGTGTAAATTCCAAAGGGCTCAACACTTCTGCCATTTTTGGTTTTATAAATACACTCGAAGACGTGTTGAAACGAGAAAAACCAACTCACATAGCCGTTGCATTCGACCCCAAAGGGAAAACTTTTCGTCATGAAGCTTACGAATTGTACAAAGCTCAACGCGAATCAACTCCGGAAGATATCCGTCTGGCAGTTCCGATTATTAAAAACCTGATAAAAGCTTACAACATTCCGGCATTAGAGGTTCCCGGTTATGAGGCCGATGACGTAATCGGCACCATGGCAAAAATGGCTGAAAAAGAAGGATTCGAGGTTTTCATGCTAACACCCGATAAAGATTACGGGCAATTAGTGTCCGATCACATTTTTATGTACCGCCCAAAACATACCGGCGGTTTTGAAATAATGGGTCCGGATGAAATAAAAGCAAAATATGAACTGAACAGCCACGAACAGGTTATTGACTTGCTCGGTTTAATGGGTGATGCTTCCGATAATATTCCGGGTTGCCCCGGAGTTGGTGAAAAAACAGCTGTAAAACTGCTCAAAGAATTTGGAAACATCGACACATTACTTACCCGTACTGATGAACTAAAAGGAGCTCTTAAAACAAAAATTGAAGAGAATAAAGAACAAATTATTTTTTCCCGTTTCCTGGCAACTATCAAAATAGATGTTCCAATTACTTTCGACGAAAAAAGTCTGGAAATAGAGCCACGAAACGAAACTGAGTTGCGCACATTGTTCGACGAACTTGAGTTCAGAACTATGTCAGCCAAACTGGGAAACCCTTTTACATCATTTCCACCTGACCAGCCAATGCCCGCCATTCGGCTAGCCAAACCAAAACATGCCGGACAAATGTCTCTTTTTGATGACGTTGAGGCGACAGATGAGGAAGTGAAACAACCTGCGAAACCTAAGGTCGTTCAGGAAATGCCCATTTTCGATGAAAATTTCACCGGATTAAGATCGATTAATGAAACTCCCCATAAATATATACTCGTTGATAATAAAGTAAAACGGGCAGATCTGGTTTCGAAACTTTTTATGCAAAAGTCTTTTTGCTTCGATACCGAAACTACCGGACTGGATATGTTTACATCTGATCTGGTAGGAATGTCCTTCTCATTTAAAGAAGGTGAAGCCTATTATGTTTCACTGCCCGAAAACAAAGATGAAGCACAGCAGGTAGTTCACGAGTTCAAAGTCGTTTTTGAAAGTGAGCATATTGAAAAAATTGGTCAAAATATAAAATTTGACCTTTTAATGCTGGCTCAATATGGCATTGAATTAGCAGGAAAGCTTTTTGACACCATGATAGCTCATTATCTGGTTCAACCCGAATTGCGTCACGGAATGGATTATCTGGCGGAAATTTACCTGAAATATCGCACTATCCATTTCGAAGATTTAGTTGGTACAAAAGGAAAAAATCAGGCCAATATTCGCACTGTTGATATTCAGAAATTGTGTGATTACGCTGCCGAAGATGCTGACATAACATTCCGATTAAAACAAATATTGGAAGTGGAAGTAAAAAACAACGGACTTGAGAAGCTTTTTTATGAAATAGAAATGCCACTTATGCAAGTATTGGCAACTATGGAACGTACAGGCGTAAGAATTGACAGCGAAGCTTTAAAAGCGAGTTCTGTTATTTTGACTGAAGAAATGAGCCAATTGGAGAAGGAGATTCATGAAATTGCAGGACTTGAATTTAATGTAAGTTCACCCATGCAAGTTGGCGAAGTTCTTTTCGATCGTTTAAAATTAGATGATAAAGCCAAGAAAACTAAAACCGGACAGTACTCAACAGCCGAAGATGTTTTGGAAAAGATTCGCTCCAAACACCCGATTATTGCTAAAATACTGGATTATCGGGGATTGAAGAAATTATTGAGCACGTATATTGATGCTTTACCTCAATTAATTAGTCCTGTTACCGGAAAAGTGCACACTTCATATAACCAAACAGTTGCAGCAACTGGTCGACTTAGCTCCACTAATCCTAATTTACAAAACATTCCTATTCGCGATGCACAAGGCAAAGAAATTCGCAAAGCATTTATCCCTGACCGTGACAGTTATTTCCTCAGTGCAGATTATTCGCAAATCGAACTTCGGATTATGGCACACCTGAGCGGCGATGCTAATATGCTTGAAGCCTTCAATAGCGGACATGACATTCATACCGCCACGGCAGCTAAAATTTACAAGATTCCGCTCGAAGAAGTTACTTCGGATATGCGCCGGAAAGCTAAAACAGCCAATTTTGGAATCATTTACGGAATCTCGGTTTTTGGATTATCAGATAGGCTTGGTATTCCACGTGCCGAAGCCAAAGAGCTGATTGATGGTTATTTTACTACTTATCCGGAAGTGAAAAAGTATATGGATGCCTGCATTCAGCGTGCAAAAGAAATGGGCTATGTGGAAACACTGCTTGGACGCAAACGCTTCCTGCCCGATATCAATTCTCAAAATAGTATAGTACGAGGATTTGCCGAGCGCAATGCCATCAATGCTCCTATACAAGGTACCGCCGCCGACATTATTAAAATCGCAATGGTTCACATTCAAAAGCGATTAGAAAACGAAAAACTGAAGGCTAAAATGACTATGCAGGTACATGATGAGTTGAACTTTACGGTACCAAACTCCGAAATAGATGTGGTAAAAAAAGTGGTGGTCGACGAAATGGAAAACGCCATCAAACTTCAGGTGCCGCTTATAGCCGACTGTGGTGTAGGAGCTAATTGGCTGGAGGCACATTGATCTTATATATTTTTCATATAATGAGCATATTGTATAATTACCTTTGAATTAAGGTTTTTTAATTTTTATATCTTTATTTTGTTTATTTGTCTGGTTTGTAACTTATTACACAGCAATTGAATGAAGCATTAATATTTTATAATTTATAATCGCTCTAAATAGAAGGATTTAATCCTACTAAAGTCGTAGCATTCAATTTTTTCCAATATATTTGCAGAAATATTTCTTTAATCATGAGGGTTAATTCAAAAATACGATACGGACTAAGAACAGTGATCGAAATTGCAACTTCAACTGATCCAAAAGGAATGTTGCAAAAAGATATTGCTAAAAATCAGCATATATCATTGAAATATTTGGATAGTATCATTTCTGCCTTAAAGGTAAAGGGATTAGTTGCTAATTCCAAGGGAAAAGGAAGTGGATATCGCCTGACACGTGAGCCAAAAGACATCACAATGTTAGATATTTACACTGCTTTTGAAGAAATTGTGGTAGTAGAATGTATAAATAACATGGGGTTTTGCGAAAGAGCAACACACGATTGCAAAGCAAAAAATTATTGGAAAGAATTTAGTAGCGACTTCAAAGAATTGTTATCAAAGAAAAATTTGGAACAAATTATTGAAGATACTTACTACGAATGCAAAGATATTGTAACGAATTGACAAACAAGTTGGCTTACAATTTGTTTTACTAAAACAAGATAATAGGGAATAATTATTTTTTTGATATTTAATCCTACAAATCCTATAGCATTTATTACGCATTAAACAACAAATACAAACACAAAAAACTTAGTGCAAAATATATTTTTTAAATTACAATGCTACTAATGTTATAGCATTTGTTATGTTAAAACAAAAACAAGTTCACAACCCAAATACAAAAAATCAATTTTATGTTTAACAATCAATTTTCAAAATTCTACATGATGCTGAGTCTATGCATCATAATTATTACGGGCAGTTCACTACAGGCTCAAAGTCTAAAGATTAATCCTAAGACTTCAACCATGACAATTTTAGGAACTACCAATGTGCACAATTTCAAGAGCAAAGTTGAACAGATTAATGGTGAAATGGTCATTAATAGTTCAAAAAAAGTTCAATCACTTGTTGTTGAGATTCCAGTTAATTCCATTAAAAGCGGTGAAAAATTAATGGATAAAAAAACTTACGAAACTTTTAATCAACCAAAGTTTCCTAACATTACTTTTAAATTAATCGAAGCTTCCGGACTACAAATAGCTGCTGATAATATTTCTGTAACAGTTACTGGAGATTTAACAATGGCTGGAGTAACAAGAAAAATTTCTTTCAAAACCTCAGGAAAAAATTTAAAACCTGGGTCATATGAATTTAAAGGAAATATCCCATTAAAAATGACTGATTTCAATATGAAACCTCCAACCATGATGTTGGGCGTTATGAAAGTTGGTGATGCATTGACATTACAATATAATATTGACTTGGAAGGTTCTCCAATTAATTAATAATTAAAAAACAAACTAGATAGATTATAACAATTAAATTAGTAAGAACAAAAAACAATTAAGAGATGAATAAATCAATTTTTTCAGTAGTTGCTGCATTATTTATAAGCAGTTTATCATTTGCTCAGTTGCGTCCAACCGATCAAACAGGCATTAATGTATTTGAAACTCCAAAAACTGATACACAGTTTACTGGGCCCAAAGTAGAATTTGGAGGATCAATTTCGATGCCTTATATTGCATTGAAGCAAAGCAATGATGTCGTTAATCAAAACCCAGCCGTTAACTCTCAAGCTTTATTTCTAAATACTCCAAATTTTGCTTTGTCAATGGCAAATTTGTACATTAACAGCTACCTTGCAGATGGTATTACACTTAATGTAACTCTATATCTTGCTTCAAAGCACCATAACGAAACTTGGGTAAAAGGTGGATATATTCAATTTGATAAATTGCCATTTATTAAATTGGATTTGCTAGACAACATTATGAAATATACTACTATCAAAGTAGGTCAAATGGATGTAAACTATGGCGACGCTCACTTCCGTCGTTCTGATGGTGGTAACGGTATGTACAATGCTTTCATGGAAAACTATATCATGGACGAATTTGCAACTGAAATTGGTGCAGAAGCAGATGTAAATTACAATGGCCTAATTGGTACTGTAGCAGTAACAGATGGTGAATTGAATCCAAATCTTGCAGCGATTGATACAACTGTTGCATCAAACAAATATTCAAATGGATTACGCAATCCTTCATGGATTGCAAAATTAGGTTATGACAAACAAATCACGGATAAATTCCGTGCTCGCATAACAGGATCAGTTTACACTACTGCAGGTTCTGGATCAAACACATTGTTTGGAGGTGATCGTACCGGTTCAAACTATTCTGCAGTAATGTACAATACAGCTCCTGGAACAACTACAGCTTTTAATGGTCGTTTCAATCCGGGATTATCTGACAGATTAACTACTGTGATGGGCAACTTATTCTTGAAATATAATTTAATGAGTGGACTTTCTGTAGAATCATTCACCACTCTGGAAGCTGCGAATGGCGGTAAAGCATCGGAAGCTAAAGACAGAAAAGCAAGTCAATTTGCTACAGACCTTATTTTCCGTTTTGGGAAGGCAGACAACTTCTTTGTTGGGGCACGTTACAATACTGTAAGCGCAGATGTACTAGCTTCATCTGCAAAATCTGCTGCTTCGTTAAATGCTTCAAATGCAGCTAATAGCATTACTACAGCTTATACTATTGGACAAGATGCAATGCCTGCTTACAAACAGGGAATCAGCCGATTGGCAATTAGCGGTGGTTGGTATGTAACTAAAAATATTATGGCTAAAGTAGAATACTCTAACCAAAAATACACAGGTGTTCCAAACGTAAATTACATTTTTAATGGTGCTGAATTCCATGGATTAAGTGCTGAAGCAGTTATTTCATTTTAAGAACTGACTTCAAACAATTTTAAACCGGTAAGATTTATTCTTACCGGTTTATTAGGAAATTATTACAGATACATTATGCGAATATGAAAAAGATATTAGTCATATTGCAGTTTCTTTTACTAACCTGCTCTTCAATTTTTGCACAGTCAACATTCTCTGTTGAACTGCAAAAAAACAGCTCACTTACTATTAATGGGACAACTAACGTTTTGCCTTTTAAACTCACTCAAAGCGGAGCAAAACTACCGAACCGAAACTTTATCATCACAGCAACACAAAACAAAAATAAAATAGTTTTAAACCAAAATCAGCAATTGATATATGTAAAGAGTTTCAGTTCTGATAACAAAATGGCTTTAAGAGACTTTTTAAAACTTGTCAAAGCTGATGACTTCCCAAATTTTCAAATTCAATTGAATTACTTTGAATTGAGTCCAACCGTAAAGTCTGCAGACATTGCGAGAGCAAATGTATCGGTCAATATTACAATCACTGGTAAAACAAAGCAAATAAATATACCCATAACTTCACATCAAGATGGTGAATTCTACACCTTGAATGGAAATGAAAAGATTAATATCAAAGATTTTGGGCTAACAGCACCCGTTGTAATGTTGGGCCTTATCCGCGTGAATGATTGGATAAATATTGATTTCCACATAGTATGCAAAATAATGCCGTATAATTCAGCACAGGCATTAAATACAGCAAGCATACGGACATCAGAACTGGCAAAAAACTAAGTATAACACATCTGGCATAGTTTGTAGTTTTAAAACAAAAAAAGTTTCTACGAATTCGTAGAAACTTTTTTTGTTCTCTCAATCAGGTTATCAAAAAAAAATAATATGACAAAAAAGCCCTTTCCCGAAAGGAAAAGGGCTTCTGTAAAACTACAAGAAGCTATTAAGCTAATTTATTCACAAACACAGTCAACTTTGATTTCAAGTTGCTTGCTTTATTTTTGTGTATGATATTGCGTTTTGCCAATTTATCAAGCATACCGCTTATTTTTGGCAACATTTCAGCAGCAACAGCTTTATCTACTGTTAAACGTAATTTACGCACTGCATTACGAGCTGTTTTTGCATAATAACGATTGTGCAATTTTTTCTTTTCAGCTTGACGTATTCTTTTAATCGATGATTTATGATTTGCCATCTCAATCTTTATTTAGTCTTTAAATTTCTTACTCTTTTTTCGTAGTCCATAGGGGAGTCGAACCCCTCTTTCCAGGATGAAAACCTGGCGTCCTAACCGATAGACGAATGGACCAATTGGTCGGTTGCGATTAAGAATAGTTGCTCTCAATTGCGGGTGCAAATATACGGCACTTTTTTGAATTGGCAAAGGCTTTCTAATAAATATTTCCTTTTTTTTATAAATCACTATTTATCAACTATTCAGAAAAAACATCCGACTATATATTGACTTCAAAGTACGAGTTGTGTTGCTTATTTTGTTACATTTGCAATCTAAACAGAGCTTTTATGCAGGTAAAAACCTCAGGAATCGTACTTCATTCCATTAAATATACAGACTCCTCGTCTATCATTACAGTATACACCAACGAATTTGGGCGTGTTTCGTATATGGTGCATGGCACAAACAAAAAAAAGTCGACTTGCAGAGCCGCTTTACTTCAACCGCTTTCAATAGTCGAAATAGACGTTTTTCATACTCCCGGAAAAGACATACAGCGGATAAAAGAAATGAGAATGAAATTTCCATTGAGTGGCATTCCAAACAATCCTATTAAAAATTCTGTAGCTTTATTTATTTCTGAAATACTTTTCCGTGCATTACGTCAAACAGAGCCTGATGAAAATTTATACCTGTTTCTGGAAAATTCGATTCAACAACTTGACTGTTGTGAATCGGGAATCCAGAATTTTCATTTGATATTTTTAATTAGACTGTCAAGATTTTTAGGTTTCGAACCAAACCAGGATGGAGAAAGTGGCAAATACTTTGATTTAATGAATGGCATTTTTTTAAACGAGAAACCGCTTCATATACACTTTATGACTCCTGAAATAACGTTGGATTTTATTTCGGCCTTGAGTACAGATTATTCAACCCTAGATAAACTCATTTATATGCGGGATAAACGAAGTATCTTACTAAAAAGCATGGTAGAGTATTACAGACTTCATATACCCGAATTTCACAGCTTACATTCACTTGCAATACTACAGAGTTTATTTGATTAAACCGGTTGGCTATTTATTAATCTTAGCAAAGACAATGATCTTTTCACCAGCCTTGATTTTACTGCCTGATTTTTTATTCCATTCCTTCAGATCATCAACCGTACAGCCGTATTTCTTAGCAATTGTAAAATAAGATTCCCCCGGTTTTACTTTATGTTTAATGCTTTCAGTGGGTTTATCGGAAGTCGCAGCAATACTCTGTGGTTTCTCTGAAACTTGGTTCAGTTTTAATTCCTGCCCAAATCTAATTTTAGTGTCTGATAAATTATTGATGCGCTTTAATTCATCAACAGACATATTATTATCTTTAGCAATACTGATTAAACTTTCGCCTTTTTTGATTTTATGAAAAATCGTCTTCTCAGACTTTATATTATTAACTTCAGGTTTTTCCAAAGCTATTGCCTCAGTTTTACTATCTGTTATTTGACTAATTAAAATCTCTTGCCCAGGTTTAATTTTCCCATCGGGAATGTTATTGATTTTTTTCAATTCATCAATAGTTACATTATACCTTTTAGAAATGCTATATAACGATTCTCCCGAAACGACTTTATGAGAAGTATTTGTGTGAGAAGTTTCCACCTTTGCAACTTCATTTTTTTTAGAATCAATGGAGGATTGAATCAATTTAAGCTCTTGCCCGGGTTTTACTTTTCCATTTGAAATTCCATTTATTTTCTTTAAATTTTCAACAGAAATGCCATTTGATTTAGCAATCCCATAAAGGGTCTCTCCTTTCGCAACAATATGAGTTTTAGCACTAACTTTAGTTTCCGAAGCATCTTGATCTGGTTTGGAATTATCAACCGCAGTCGCGATGGATTTATTATCAGCTAAATCTTTTGTGATATTGGATAAGGTTTGAACGTTCTCAGTTGTAATAATAGTTTCCTCATCCTTTACTTTCAGAAGTTGTTTCTTGCTAAGCTTATTACCTCTTAAATGGTTTTTTTTCTTTAGCTCAGCAGTTGTCATGCCAAATTTCCGGGCAATAGTAGATAAGGTCTCTCCTGCTTTAACCCTATGAAATTCTGCAGGGATAATTTTCTTGGTTTGTTTTACCTGATTTTGAGCTATGTTTGGTGCTGCAATCTTTGCTGGTACAGGAGTTTGTTTTATTACTGTATTCTCATTGCCGTATCCTTTTTTAGAAAATAAACTATGAACAACAGACAAAAGAGGGTTAGCAGCCAACACACGACTTGCCTTTAAAAATCTTTTTGTATAGTATGCCTCAGTAGAATTTGATATTGTCACTCCACTATGAACTGCAGCATGAATAAAATTAAACTCTCCATTGTCTTTGGCTGAAACAACTATACCGACATGTCCAACATTTTTACTCCGTCTGCGACCCGAAAAGAACACCAAATCTCCAACTTTAAGGTTTGAGCGTTCCACTGTGTCAAATTGTCTGGACTGATCAACAGATGAACGGGGCAAATCAATTCCGAAATTGCGATAAACATAGGATGTAAATCCTGAGCAGTCAAATGAAGAAGTTCCGGGAGAACCATAATGATATGGTGTATTCAGAAATAATTTACCATAATTTACAATAGAATCGGAAAGAGCAATTTGATTTGGAGAGAAATTATAAACTTTTGTAGAATCAGAAGCATGCGAAGTTATAAGCCTCGAATGACTCTGGGCCATCGAAAAAACAGTTGAAAATAAGAGTATAAAAAGTAACAGTTGCTTTTTCTGAAAAGTCATAGCACAAATGGGTCTGATAATTAATGTATTGCAAAGATACATTTTAAAAATTATAAATCAGGAGCAATTTTCTCTTTTTAATGAAAAATGAGATTCTTTGCAAAAACCATCAAAATATTAGTTTCGATTCATTTTTATTAATACTAAGCGATGCATTTGCACCAATAATTAATGGTAAATTGTAGTCAACATGCCCGGCTGGAAAATTAAAACAAACCGGATAATTATATTCGCTCACAGCATCAAATATGATTTCATCAATAGTTTTCATCATAAGCGGATCTTCGTCACAATCGGAAAACTGTCCTACAACAAGTCCTGAAAGCTGCGATAAAACACCGCTAAACCGAAGATTTTGCATCATCCGGTCAATATGATACGGTTTTTCGGCAATGTCTTCGATAAACAGAATATTATTGGAGTAATCCAAATCGAATTGGCTACCACGCAACCCCATCAAAACAGATAAATTGCCACCAATGAGTTTTCCTGTATACACCCCGGCCCTGTTCAATTCATGTGAAGGAATAGAATATGAAGGCAAAGTTCCAAAAAGCACTTTATGCAATAACTCAGAAGGGTAAGGATTTATTGCCGTATCCGAAAGGTGTTTTGCCATAATTCCATGAATTGATGCAATTCCATGCTTTGTAATAGCATTGTGCAATATGGTAACATCACTGAATCCAATCAACCATTTTGGAGATTGAACAAACCCAGTGAAATCTATTTTATCAATAATCTGAGATAATCCATAACCACCCCGACTACACAATATGGCTTTTACATTGGGGTCATCCAAAGCATGCTGTAGATCAAGAATGCGTTGCTCTTTCGTTCCTGCAAATCGACCATATTCAGCGCGTGCAAATTCTCCTTCGGTTACATGTAGCCCCCAATCAGAAATCACTTTCTTTGCGCCGTCAATAAATTCAGGATTTATTGAGCCTGAAGGTGATATTATGCGGATTTGGTCGGAAGATCGTAAAAATGGAGGGTTCATTTTAAATAATTATAGATTAATTTACTGCTTTCAAAGTGTATGAACAATAATTGATTTCAGATTCAAATGGATAAAAAAAATTAATACCGCAACCACTTCAATAACTCTTTCCAACTCACTTTTTTTCCGTACATCAAAATTCCTGTACGATATATCTTCCCTGCCATCCAGGTTGTGCCCACAAACGAAAGTATCAGAATTGTCAACGAAAGACCGATTTGCCAGAGAGGAACATCGAACGGCAGACGTACCATCATAACAACGGGCGAAGTGAACGGAATCATGGAACACCAAAATGCCAGCGGGCCATCAGGATTTTGAGCACTATAAATGGCTGCGTAAATGGCAAAAATGATTGGCAGCATTATTGGCAATGAAAATTGCTGAGTATCGGTTTCGTTATCAACAGCAGAACCAACTGCTGCAAAGAGCGACGCATAAAGCAAATATCCACCCAGGAAATAGACTATAAAGAGAATCATTATCTGTGCAAAATCTACTCCATTCAAAGCAGTAAACAAACTCTGAACTTCAGGTGGCATAGCGTTAGCAGGAACTGATTGCATTCCCATCTGTCCCATTTGTTTCATTGCATTAACGTCCAGATTGGCACCAAGTATAGCCCCAACTACAGAGAAAATCACGCCGGTAAGAATAACCCACATCAGAAACTGCGTCAGACCCACCAGCGCAATCCCAATAATTTTTCCCATCATAAGTTCAAATGGCTTGACAGACGAGATTATTACTTCCACAATGCGGTTGGTTTTTTCCTGCACAACACCGTTCATCACTTGCGCTCCATATATCACAATAAACATATAGATTGTAAACGCCGAAATCATTCCGATGATCAGTGCCAATTCGGCCGAGCCTTGTTTTTCTTTTCCGTTTTCGCCCCATTTAATAGTTTTCAAATCAATTTCTGTCTTTGATTTTTCCACCATTTCCTTCAAATTAGGGATATTGTAACTCGCCAGTTTCTGCTCTTCGATAAACTTATTCAGCAACCCGGCAATATAGCTTTTCAGCTCCATATTCACTTGCTTTTCGGAATACAAAGAGGCAGCTTCAGGGTTGTCAATTAAATTGTCGGTGATATACAGCAATGCGGTGAATTTCCCATTATCATTGGTTTGCTTTTTAATTACTTCAACAGGCGCATCCACAAACTGAAACGAATAGGACTCGTTGCTTTTCAAAACCTTTTCGTACAAATGGGTTTTATCAATTACAGCAATCGTTTTTACTTTATCGTCTTTAATACCACCCAGCCAAACTATCAGGGAAATCATTCCGACAAAAAGTAAGGGCGTAAGAAGCGTAAGCAAGATGAACGATTTCTTCATTACCCGCGTGGTATATTCACGTTTTATAATAAGACTTATCTTGCTCATGGCTTCACAGTTTTTATAAATATGTCATTCATACTTGGTAGAAGTTCCTCAAATGAAAGAATTTCGGTTTGTTTAATTATTTCGTTCAACAACAGATTATTTCCACCGGACAGTTGTCTTCTAATCGTGCTCTCCATCATCCCGTTTTTAGAAATTTGCGAAAGCAATTCGAAATTCTCGTTACCTAAAATCGGACTTTGCGAACGAACGACATACGTATTGGTAGCGTGCGAAGCCCTTATTTCAGACACATTTCCCTGTAGTACAATTTTAGACATATGCACCAATGAAATGTTTTCGCACAGATCTTCCACTGTTTCCATATTATGAGTAGAAAAAATAATTGTCGCACCTTTATCGCGCAACTCCAGTATCTCGCGTTTTATCAAGTCTGTATTCACAGGATCGAATCCGCTGAATGGTTCATCAAAAATCAACAGCTTCGGTTCATGAAGAATGGTGGTGATGAATTGCACTTTTTGGGCCATTCCCTTGGAGAGCTCTTCCACTTTTTTATTCCACCATGCATCTATTTCAAATTTCTCAAACCAGTATTTCAATGCTTTTTGCGCATCGTGCCTGGTCATACCTTTGAGCTGGGCCAGATACAAAGCCTGCTCGCCTACTTTCATTTTTTTGTAGAGTCCTCGTTCTTCGGGCAAATAACCAATATGTTGTACATCGTCCGGCGTCATTCGTTTTCCATTCATCCTAACCTCACCGCTATCGGGTGCCGTAATGCAGTTGATGATACGTATCAACGTGGTCTTGCCGGCACCATTCGGCCCTAGCAAACCATATATCGTATTCTCGGGAACCGTCAGACTCACGCCGTCCAATGCCCGGTGTTCTGCAAACTGCTTAACTACGTTTTCTATTTCGAGTAAAATCATGCTAATGTGGTGATGTGATAATTTGTTGATATGATAATTAAGAAATTATCTGACTTTTCATTTTGGAAATAATGCTTGACAGTAACTTCTTTATGCTGATTAACTTTGAAATCAAGACAGGATCAAAAGGATAACCCGGTGAATGTTGGCATAAAAGTAACCAATATTCTGTTTCATCGGCCTCTTTTGCTGCAATCTTTAATTTATGGATAAAATCAGCTTTGCTTTCACTGTTTTGGGATTCTCTTACATTTGCTCCTATTGACGTGCCTGATTTTAATAGTTGTCTGGCGATGACATATTTCTTTTGTTCTTCAAGTAATTCCGAAAACCTGATAATATCAATTGCAAATTCAAAACTCAATTCCAAAATTTCGTTTCTCTTCTCCATAGTAAATTTATTATTTGGACAATCAATTTATCATATATCAGAAATCACCACATTATCACATCAAAAAATCACCACATCAATTACATTTTCCCTTCATCGGCAAAACTGTAATATTGTCCTTTTGCAATAATAATATGATCGAGCAGAGTTATGCCAATGGCTTCGCAACCCGCTTTTATTCTTTTTGTAATCACTTCGTCCTCATGACTCGGGCGGTTTTGCCCCGATGGATGATTATGCGCCACTACCACGGCTTGTGACGATTTTTCCAATGCCATTTTGAGCAGCATGGGAATATCTACCACCGTTTGCCGGCTTCCACCTTGCGTCAACCGTTTTATTTCTATCACTTTGTTAGCGCCATTCAGCATGCCAAGCCAGAATTCTTCGTGCGGCAAATCTACTAATTGCGGTTCAAACAGCTCAAAAAGATCCAGGCTGGAAGTGATTTTCTTGCGTTCAAGCGTTTCGGAAGTTTTGCGCCGCTTACCAATTTCCAGCGCGGCTATAATGCTGATAGCTTTGGCCTCCCCAATTCCCTTGAAGCGTTTACACAAATCGGAGATAGTAAGTTGGGCCAGTTCATTCAGATTATCGTGGCAATCGTGCAAAATACGGCGGGCAAGTTCCACGGCAGTTTCATTTTTACTCCCGCTGGCAATCAGTATAGCCAACAACTCTGCATCCGAAAGACTTTGTGAGCCTTTAAGCAACATCTTTTCGCGTGGTCGGTCATCTTCGGCCCACTCACGAATGGTCAATCGTTTATCGTCAGTTAGCATGTGTCAAAAATACGAATTATTTTCAGGTTCACAAACTTAGCTGAAAACGAAATAAAAAAAGCTGCTTCAAACCGGCGTTTGAAGCAGCTTTATACATTGAATTCAAAATAATATCAAGTTCACGGATTGAAATACTGTTACTTCAAGTCTCTTGGTAAACCAAGCGACAAATCTCGTCAACCAGCACAAAACTCATCTAATTCAGGATATATACAGTTCTAATGGGAAATTTATCTTTCAATCAATTTATATTTCTCGAGAACTACACCTTCAAAAGTTCCGGTTGGTATAGTTAGTCTTCCTGCCTCGTCGTATTGAATATCCAAAAGATATGTTGGATATTGAGGAAATGTCGGTTTGTCCCAGGTAATTTCAATCTGCAGATCAGAAATTTTTTTGTACGTTCCAATTAATTCAAAGTCTTTATCTGTTTTTGAATAATACTTTAAATCGGATGTAAACTTTATTTGTTTATTGAAATTTGCATCCTTCCAGGAAAGAGATCCGCCCCAGGAATCATTTGCATAAACTTGATATATTATCCAGGTTCCTGTTAGATTTTTATCTCCAGCTGGATTTTGAATATCCTGATTCCCACAACTAGTTACCAACAAGATTAACCAGAACAAATAAAAATGCAATTTCATAAATTAGTTGAATTATGAAGTTTGAAACAAAGAATACATTTATACGATGCAATTTCATTTAAAATCGTTGCATTAAAGCCCATATTCCCTAGCAGAGCTTATTAAAACCTAGGCTTGCTCAACTAAATGCTTAACCTGCCTATATAAAAGCATGGCTTGCTTACATAAAACGTAAGCAAGCTTAGCTGAAGCTAAGCCTGCTTACGTTTACACTATCTTTGCCTAAACCAGAGGTAAGCAAGCCAGTATTTTTATTAAGCAAGTTTACCACTTTTATGGCTTTACTTTACTTAGAGGTAGACTCACCCGTTTTGGAGTTGTTACGTTGTCCATCAAACAATTTTCCCATTTCGTCCACAATGGTTTGTGTGCCCGGTACACCTTGTTTGGCTGCTCCTTTTGCTGAATTGTAAATAGAAAGTGCCGCTTGGTAGGCATCACTTCCGGCGGCTATGCGGGTGTCGGTTACCATTTCGGTAAAGCTCAACAGCTCTGCTCCCACACGGCGGGTTGCTTTTACAAAATCGAGATCTTTTTTGTACTCCGCTAAGTCGGTGTAAGGGGGAACAACTAACGGTTGTTGATTTCCGTAAAACAATCCTTTATCCGCAAAAGGAATACGCCCATCATCAAGTCTGGGGAGATGTCTTTTTTCAACATCCGAAAGTTTAATCCCGAAAGGGAACAGTGCTTTGAGTTGTGCTAATAACTCCATTGCTTTTTTTTCGTCTTCTTCCGAAAACGTCGCTGAAATTAGATTTGCCATAAGCATTCGTTTTTAAATGTTTGTAATAATGAATTAAAACGTAACAATTTGTTGCAGTTATTTAATGGCAACAAATATATAGTTAATCTTAGAAGCATAGAAATTTGTTATATTATTTTATATAATCTAATTATCAATTAACATTAAATTACATTGTCTGCCATCTTTGAAATAAAAAGCAGCTTAATTTCAATGAATTAAGCTGCTTCTATAATAAGGTTGGGAAAACTTTTCTAAATCAAATATCTTTAATTTTAAACGGATTGTAAGAAATACCGGAATCGAACACATTGGTGTGTTCATACTCCTTAACACGCTTAACCACATAATTAGTCAGTGGTAATGCAATGATTTCGTAACCTGTTTTCAGTGCGGTTTGAGTTATGATAAGCATTAGCAAGGCGCGATGATGAAGCACACCCGAAAAAGCAATGGTAAAGAAAACCAACGAATCGGCACCTTCGCCCACAATGGTAGAAACCACGGCACGTACCGAAAAATGGCGTCCGCGTTGTATAATTTTCATTTTGCTCATCACGTAAGCATTGAGGAACGAGCCAAAAAGGAAAGCAATAAAACTGGCTACAGTAATTCTTTCGGCATTATGTAGTATTAAAGCAAAAGAGTTTTGATATGCAAAATGAATGGATGCAGGAGCCCAGATACTAAGACGAAAAACGATAACTGCGAGAAAATTCAGGGAAAATCCGCCCCAAATGACTAAACGCATCTTGCGATAACCCCACACTTCGGCTATCAAATCGTTTATAATATAAGTAACGGGGAAAATAATCAATCCGGCTGTAACATCAATACCACCAATCTCAATCAGTTTTTGTCCAACAATGTTAGATATAATCAAGCAAACTGTAAACAACATGCCAAGCATCATGAAGACTACGGAAACTTGTTTTTTCATTGAGTTTGTTTTCTGAGGAAGTTAATTAATCCAGGCAATTATTATATGCAAAGATAAATGAATTAAATTTGAAAACAAAAAAGGAATTGTAAATTACAACTCCTTTCTGTATTTATATTCAAACTATTTAGGTTAATCACCCCAAAAATAGTATCTTTAATCATTTTGACTACATCTCAATTAACAGCTCTTTCATTATTAGTGTCATCAGCGGTTGCACGGAGTTTCCAATTTCCTGTACTTCTTCGTGGCTTACCTCCACAATTTTGCCAGGCACACCCAAGTCTGTCACTATTGAAATTCCAAAACAACGCATGCCGGCATGATTGGCCACAATCACTTCGGGCACCGTACTCATGCCTACTGCATCGGCACCAATAATGCGGAAATAACGATACTCCGCCGGGGTTTCAAAGGTAGGGCCGGTAGTACCAACGTATACGCCTTCAACAACCTTAATCTTGTGTTTGGCGGCAATTATTTTTGCTTTCGCAATTAATTCTTTGGAATAGGCTTCGCTCATATCGGGGAAACGCGTGCCCAGTTCCGGAATGTTTTTTCCGCGAAGCGGATGCTCCGGAAAAAGATTGATATGATCGGTGATAATCATCAAATCGCCAATTTCAAAATCAGGATTTACACCACCCGAAGCATTCGAAACCAACAAAGTTTCAATTCCAAGTGCTTTCATTACCCGCACCGGGAATGTTACCGCTTTCATATCATAACCTTCGTAATAATGAAACCGGCCTTGCATGGCCAATACTTCCACATCGCCCAGTTTGCCAATAATTAGTTTACCACTGTGACCTTCCACAGTTGACACAGGGAAATTAGGTATAGTCTCGTAAGGGATTTCGGTTTTATCGGTAATTTGAGTTACTAAATTTCCAAGTCCGGTTCCAAGAATGATTCCTGTCTTTGGATATGACGTAAACTTTGTGCGCAGGAAATTAGCGGTTTCTTGTATTTTCAACAACATAACTTTTAATTTTTTGAATGAATAATGTTTCTTGATCGTGCAGTATTTGAACCTGAATTGGCAATGCAACTATATACGGTTTTAAATTTTCAGGCAGAGTTTTACTGGTCAATAGCCGCGCAGCATCTTTTTCGGTAACCAGTATTAGTTTATCGGGCGAAGATAAAGATTCAAAAAGAGCATCAATTCGGTTGAAATCCTTAAGCTGAAATGTATGATGATCCTCAAAAAACAAGGTCTTGATTTCATCCGAGTATGTTGATAAATGGAGGATAATCGGCTCCGGCGAAACTATTCCGGCTACTAACAAAACACTTGCTTTGCGTTCTTTTATTTTGTCCAATGTCCAGACTTCCTGATTTAACTCAGGGAAAACTGGAATAATTTCCTGATAAACATAACTGGAAAAAAACAACAATTGGTTCGTCTCGGGTTTCAGTTCAGATTCAACCAACCTCATTTCAATGGGAGTAATATTCAACGGACATTTTGTTACCACTATCACATCTGCTCGTTTGCTTCCGCTTTTCCATTCGCGCAACTGCCCCGAAGGCAACATCATATCCCTGCTGTAAAGATTTGCATAATCGGTCAATAGAATTGAAAAACCCGGATCAACATAACGATGCTGGAAAGCATCGTCGAGTACCACCAATTGCAAATCGGGAACTGCTTCCTGCAGTTTTCTAATTCCACGAACACGTTTTTCGGAAACTGCTACAGTAATTTCGGGAAATTTTCGATGAATCTGAAACGGTTCGTCACCCAACGTTTTACTATCCGAGTTTTCATCAGCCAGATAAAAGCCCTTCGTTTCGCGTTTGTAACCACGGCTCAACATGCCCGATTTCCAGGTGTGTTGCAAAGCGGAAAGTACGAATTCTGTATGTGGAGTTTTACCGGTTCCTCCAACTGCCAAATTGCCGATAGAAATTACAGGTAAAGTAAGAGTGGTGGATTTCAATATCCCAATGTCAAATAACCAGTTACGAAATCCGGTCACCAATCCGTAGAGCAGTGAAAAGGGCGAAAGAACAATATTTAGAAACTGGTTATCCAATTAAACTTTATTTTCGATTTACAGAAGTCAATGACAAAGATACTAATATACTTTATTGAAACAATTAATCATGGCACAGGATCAAAACCACTCCCACCCCACGGGTGACAGCTGCTTAAACGTTTTATAGACAGCAGTCCACCCTTTATAATGCCATATTTTTTTACAGCTTGAATAGTATATTCAGAACAAGTTGGCGTATACCGGCATCGTGCCGGAAAAAGTGGCGAAAGGCTGTATTTATAAAAATATACAGGTAACAAAACAATGAATTGAAGTATCTTCTTCATACCAAATCAATTTTGTCTATTATTTTTTGCAATGCTATCTTCATTTTCTTATCAATAGCTGCAAAATCGAGAACATCATCCGATACGTAATTAAATGCGAGATGTATCTGAAGCTGTTTTTCATCGAGTTTTTCGGCAATAATCTGCTTATTAAGCCGATAAGCTTCACGCATTAATCGCTTTAAGCGATTCCGTTTTACGGCACGCTTAAACCTTTTTTTGGGGACACTTACCAGTACGCTTGCAAATTCAACATCCTTCTTTGGTTCAATCAAATACATCACACGCATGGGGTAAGCAATAAAAGCTTCACCTTGTGTAAACAATTTGGCTATGCGTTTGTCACCACATAAATGTTCTGATTTTGAGAAAGAATTTGAATGGGTCATGGTCAAAAATAAACTATCCCAAAAGTACGGAAATTCTTCGATACTTTTGGGATAGCTAAATTTTATAAAACGATTTTATTTTCGTGTTTTCTTATGATTTTCTTTTAAAAAGTTTTCCAAAGCCATTGTCATCGACGTAATTCCCGGTACAGGAGCTTCAATATCCAACCGTAATCCTGCATCACGCACTGCTTGAGCAGTATTTGCGCCGAAACATCCAATCTGAATATCTCCTTGTTCAAAGTTAGGAAAGTTTTTAATCAATGAACTAATTCCGGATGGGCTAAAAAACAATAACACGTCATAGTTAAAATCCTCATTCGGTCCGAAATCGTTGCTCACAGTTTTATACATCACCGCTTTATTGAAGGTAATCTTCGATTTCTCGAGCGTTGACATTGTTTCTTCATTCTGGACATCTGAAGTAATAAATAAATATTTTTCTTCTGGATGTTTATTCATAATTATAACTAAATCAACGAGTTTACCGGACGCACCATAGAAAACTTTCCGCTTACGATAATGAATATATCGCTGTAAATACAATGCTACAGATTCTGAAACACAAAAATATTTCATGGTTTCAGGAATAGTAATCCTCATTTCTTCGCAAGTTCTAAAAAAATGGTCAATTCCATGACGTGCATTAAAGATAATTGCAGTATGGTCCAGAATTGAAATACGTTGAGTTCTGAACTCTTTCGCTAAAATTGGTTCAACCTTAATAAATGGGCGAAATTCAATTTTGACACTATACTTCTCGCTTATATCAAAATAAGGCGATTTTTCTGATGTCGGCTGAGGTTGTGATACAAGTATCTTCTTAATTTTCAAAGCAATAGAGTTTTATATTATTCAAACTAGAGAATCAATTGATACACCTTAAATAATATTATAAAGGGCAAAAATTCGAGGGTGCAAAGATACAACATAATATAAAAAGATGCTACAATTTTATGGAAAAATATTTGAAATAGTTTAATTATGACGAGTATACAGGCAGCCAGACACACAACTAAGCTTGAATCTTCAGTAATTCTATCGTATCCACCAGGAATATAAATATGCAAAAGCAGTATTGGATACAGAACAATTCCTAAGATTGAAAGAATATTAAAATAGCTTTCTTTAGCCATTTTCAAGATTGCCGGAGAAAGAAAAACATATCCAACTAGGTCTATCATAAACGATTTTAAGACAAAGAACAGGGATGTAACACCGAAAAAATATACAAATACCTTAAATGAAAATTGACCTTCTCGTCCTGTATATGTAAATAAATAAGCACCTAAACTTAAAACACCGATAGAGAAAATAATCAGGAAAAATTTAAATCGAAAATCATTCACTGTGGCTTTGCTAAAGATACTGGAACGTTCTTTAACCTGAAAGAAGGACTTTACAGTTTCTGTCAGATATCCATATGACTGTGAAATAGAATAAACCAGCAGAAAGAACAACAAAAATAAAACTACAAATACCCAACTTTCATTTTGCGGAAATGAGGGGTGTGGGATTCCAACAAAACCCCGGGGAACAGGGATAATAGCTTTCAACGAGTCAGCAATACTCAACGAATCAACTCGAGCCAATGAGTCAATCTTTGCCAGAGAATCCGGCAAAATTTTCGAACTGTCGTTAAGAGCTTGTATTGTATCTGGCTGAAGCATACTTATTTTTATAATGCGGCAAAAGCCCGTGCATTTGAATCCCAGGAAATCGAGTCTTTTATTGCAATCAAAACATCTTCAGGCGTATCAATCACTTTCCACATGCAGCGATGTTCATCACGCATAAAATGTTCATCAACAGCACGGTCGAGCATCGCAATTAATGCGTCAAAATAACCTTCAAGATTTATTATTATGATGGGTTTTGTAAAAATACCCAGTCTTTTCCAAGTTATGACTTCCAATAATTCTTCCATTGTACCACAACCGCCAGGCAATGCTATAACTGCATCGGCCATCATTGCCATTTTTTCTTTGCGCTCATGCATTGTGTCTACCAATATCAATTCTGTGAGATTAGTATGATTCCACTCCACTTCACACATAAACCGTGGAATTACCCCGGTAATTTTACCTCCCGCTGACAAAGTACTATCGGCTAATTGACCCATAAGACCTTTAGCACCTCCACCATAAACAACTGAGAGATTTGCATCCGCTAAAATTTTAGCCAATAAAGTTGTAGCCTGAAAATAGCTTTGTTTAACCTGAGTGCTCGAAGCACAATAAACACAAATAGTTTGCATTGAATTAAAACAGAATTTATCTTTTGGAAATTTAAATGCAAAAATACAGTTTTCTTTCCGTATTTTTGAAGTTAAATTAAAAAATACGGAAAAATGATACTGGTAACAGGAGCTACCGGCTTGGTAGGTGGAAATTTATTATGGTATTTATTGCAGGAAAATGAAAGAGTGCTTGCAATTCGACGCTCAACCAGCAACATGGAATCACTTCGCCGTATTTTCAGTTATTACACGCCAAAACCTGAAGATTATTTAGCTAGAATCGACTGGGAAACAGGAGATGTTTTAGATTTCAATAGCATTCTGAATGCAATGCAAAAGGCTTCAATTGTTTATCATTGTGCAGCTAAAGTTTCATTAAGCAGTAATGAGACTAATTTGTCAGACACAAACGTGTTAGGCACAAAAAATATTGTGAATGCTGCCTTGCAAAGCGGAGTGAAAAAACTATGTTTTGTTAGCTCCATAGCAGCTTGTGGTAAAGCGGCTTTTGACAAACTCATCGATGAAGAATCAGTTTGGGACGAAAACAGTCCGCGTTCAATGTACTCTCAAAGCAAATACGATTCAGAACAAGAAATCTGGAAAGGAATAAAACTGGGATTAAATGCAGTAATCGTTAATCCGGGTGTAATACTAGGCATTTCAGGTAACGAAAGCGGCAGCTCACAATTATTTGCTCAGGTACGTAAAGGATTAATATTTTACATCAACGGTGGAAGCGGATATGTCGACGTGCAAGATGTGGTAAAAGCAATGATTATGCTAACCAAATCTGAGATTTCGGGAGAACGATTTGTGTTGGTAAGTGAGAATTGTTCCAATAAAGAAATCCTCAATTGGATGGCCGATGGTTTTAATAATCGAAAACCTTTTATACGAATTGGGAAACGTATGCTATTGCTGATTGGATGGATTTCAGAGGTATTTGGCAAGATCTTTCATTTTCAACCAATTATTGATCGTAGAATGGCCCGGACAGCAACACATCGAGAGTATTATTCGAGTCAGAAAATCAAAGATGCACTTAGTTTTCAATTTACACCTATTCAAAAATGCATTACTCAAATCTGTGATTTCCAATTACAAAAACAACAAAGGTTTAATAAATAAATTATTAAACCTTTGTCGCTGAAAATATCTTCAATTCCAGACTTAAAATTAATCAGTCAAAGCAGAACTTAATACTTCTTTAAAGCTTGTCAAAAACAGATTAGCATCCGATTTAGACAAACAAAGCGGTGGAAGTAGGCGAATAACGTTAGTTCCGGTAACTCCTGTGAATATTTTTTTTTCAAATAATAAACGATTCCGAATTTCTTTAATTGGCTGGTCAAACTCCATTCCAATCATCAACCCCAAACCTCTAACTTCTTTAACCTGAGGTATTTTTTTAAGTTCATCTATAAGATAGTTGCCAATTTTTTCAGCATTTTCGGTCAAACGTTCTACTTTAAGTATATCTAAAACTGCAATTGCAGCTGTACATGCCAAATGACTTCCCCCGAAGGTGGTACCAAGCAAACCATGTGAAGCCTCAAAAATTGGGCTGATAAGCACACCGCCAATAGGGAAGCCATTCCCCATCCCTTTGGCAACTGTAATTAAATCAGGACGAATATCGGCATATTGATGAGCAAAAAACTTTCCACTTCGGCCATAACCTGATTGTACTTCATCCAAAATCAACACAGTACCAGTCGCCTTACATTCTGCACTTAACGCCTGTAAAAATTCAGCATTAGGAATCTTAATTCCACCAACGCCTTGAATTCCTTCTATAATAACAGCACAAACATCATTGTTTTGCAATGATTTACGCACAGATTCAATGTCATTCAACTGAAAGAAATCCACATCGAAACCTTCGTTAATAGGAGCAACTATTTTAGGATTATCAGTTACACGTACCGCCGCAGATGTACGCCCGTGAAAACTCTTTTTGAAAGAAATTACCTTACGGCGTCCGGTATGAAAAGAAGCTAATTTCAGCGCATTCTCATTAGCTTCGGCACCAGAATTTACCAGAAACAATGAATAATCATCGTAACCCGATAATTTTCCCAACTTTTCAGACAATTCTACTTGTAATTTATTTTGTACAGAATTAGAATAGAATACTAGTTTTTCCAGTTGCTGAGTCAGCTTCTGAACAAAGTATGGGTGTGAATGCCCAATAGAGATTACTGCATGCCCACCATATAAATCAAGGTATTCAATACCTTCACTATCATACGTTCTACATCCAATTCCTTTCGAAATTTCAATATTAAACAGCGGATAAACATTAAATAAATTCATAAATATCTAAGTTAGTTTGGCAATCTTAATCTCGTCGATCTATTAAAACTCTTCGATAATTAAAATAGCTTGCAAATGTAATTCAAAATTTAGAGACATTCAAATAAATACATTTAAAAAAAATAATGTAATTTTACACCAAATTTATGCTAAACGTCAATTAAAAAACTTTCACCCACATGGACAAGAATGTAACTATATACTGCAAAAACACAAAGTCATACCATATTTATCCACTGGGCATTTCACTCATTGAAATTTATCAGGATCTTAATATCAAATTAAGATTCCCTGTCATGGCTGCACGGGTAAATTATAAAGTTGAAGATTTAAATTTCATGGTTTACAAGCCAAAAGATATTGAATTTATTGATGCAAGTATACCTTCGGGGATGCGGGTATACGTTCGAACGCTGAGTATGGTACTTTCAAAAGCCATTTCAGAATTGTATCCCAAAGCCATTCTTCAGATAGAGCATCCAATTTCTAAAGGTTACTACTGCATGCTTGAAAACATGGATGAACCGATAACTCCAGAAGTTATAGCACTTATTAAAGAGCGTGTCAGTTTGATTATTTCACAAGGAAAACGGATTGTTTGTGAAGAAAAACAAACCAAAGAAGTTAAAGATCTTTTTGTAAACAAAGCACATCAACAAGATAAAATTGCTCTTTTTGAAACTTTGGGAAATCCTTATTTTCGGTATTTTAGAATTGATGATTTTATCGATTATTATAATGGTGTATTATTACCATCAACCGATTATCTGAGAAACTTTGATTTGATGGCGTACTATGATGGTTTACTGCTTCGGATTCCTAGCCGCGAAAATCCGGATGAATTGGAAGAAGTTGTTAGTTCTCCAAAAATGTATGATATTTTCAAAGAATATGTAGGTTGGAATAAAATTATGAAAATCAATAATATTGGTGATTTCAATGTAGCTTGCCGCAACAATCAGACTTTCAATCTTATAAAGATATCCGAGGCATTGCATGAAAAGAAAGTTGCAGCAATAGCCGATATGATTTCGCAACGCAATGAGAGAGTAAAATTTGTACTAATTTCAGGGCCATCATCCTCTGGCAAAACCACTTTTAGCAAGCGCCTTTCAATTCAATTAATGGTAAGTGGGTTAAAACCTGTAGTAATGTCTCTCGATAATTATTTTGTAAATAGAGACGATACGCCACTTGATGAAAATGGAGAATGGGATTTTGAACATCTTCATGCACTCGATTTACCCTTATTCAATCAAAATATCAAACAACTATTTGATGGAGAGGAAATTGAAATTCCATTTTTCAATTTCGAAGATGGGAAACGATATTACAAAGGAGAAAAATTAAAATTAAATGGAGATAGCATATTGGTGTTGGAAGGAATTCATGCATTGAATCCTGAATTAGTGAAAGATATTCCAACAGAAACAATTTTCAAGATCTACGTATCAGCACTTACTACAATTACAATTGACAATCATAACTGGATTCCAACTACTGATACACGATTACTTCGCCGTATAATTCGGGATTATCGTTTTAGAAATTACTCGGCACGCGAAACGATTGCGCGCTGGCCGAGTGTTCGACGAGGTGAAGAGAAGTGGATTTTTCCATTTCAGGAAAATGCCGATGTTCTATTCAATTCTGCACTTTTATTTGAGTTGGCTGTTTTAAAAAGACATGCTGAACCAATTCTGGCCGAAGTACCAAAATACTGTGATGAATACACAGAAACACACCGTCTAATTAAGTTTTTAAACTATTTTGTTCCAATTTTAGATCGAGAAATTCCACCAACTTCATTATTGCGTGAATTTGTAGGAGGCAGCAGCTTTAGATATTAAAGTTTTTTAAAAGTATTTAATAATAGGCGACAATTACACATATTTGTAATTAAAAACCCAGATTTTAGATTACATTTGTCGGAATTTATATATTTTGTTGTAGTATTTTATTTATTTTGTCGATTTAAAGATTTATTTAAACCTGTTTTTTCCGCCTATTCCACGTCTTGTTTTCCGTATTTTAACCCTCTCTTATTGATAGATACTGTTTTTTGTTTAATCAAAGTATCATTTAAATTTTTATTCATTTACATAAGAGTTCACATTAAAAATAATGTTTCTTTACATTCAGATTTACTGAGTATTTTAAATGCTCAATATCAGCTTGTTATGTCTAATGAATTAATATACTTATAATAGTATTCAAAAACCTATACATTTTAGATTCTTATCAGTCTCCTGCTGATTTTAAAATCAAAATTCGTTTTATGCTTATAAATTCAATATTTATCGTATATAACATTCCATTAGGGATTTACATTTCTTAATGCGGATGAAAATATCACAGCTTTTAATTTCTTTTTTTCTTATTTTTCTTTTTTCAGCAGGGCTTAAAGCTCAGCGAAGAAATGATTTTATCAGTAGTAGGAATGAAAATACAGGAACTATTATTTTTTCAATCGGACCTCAATACTGTTTTGGAGACACGAAACAGTCACCTTTTGCTCAAAGTTTAGCAAAGAACTGGGATGTTTCTCTGGGATTTAGAGAAATGTTTCCTGGAAATTTTGGATTCAAAGCATTAATAAACTGCGGTAACGTAAGCGGATCTGATGGCAATCTAATTAATAGGTCATATTCTTTCTCATCAAAAACATGGCAAATGTCTGTTCAAGGAATATACTCCTATAATTTTGGAAGTCACTCCGGACATTCAGCTCCATCCAATTCATTATATAGTTTTTTAGGTGTCGGTCTTATTTCAAGCAGCGCAGATTTAAATTTTATTCCTAGAAGCAATTACCTGTATAAGACCAATTTGAATAATCAACTCGTTTCAGCACCGTTTATACCTTATGGTTTTGGATATGAATATAGATTTAGGAATAATATATCTATTGGAATTGAATACAATATAAAATATACATTTTCAGACTATATTGATGGCTTTAAACCTCCTTTTCCTGATTCTAGGTACACGGATATTTTAGAGAGTGTATCTATAACTTTAGGCTACAAAATCTTTTAATTGACTTTTCATAGAATAATAAAATCGAGACTAAAGCCTCAAGTTTAGTTACAAAAAAAGCAGTGAACCAAACATTTCACTGCTTTTTTGCAACTAAAAATCTAACCAATCTTAACTAATAATATCATTTATTTTAGCATAACCATTTTTGAAATTTCATTTTTTGAAGTCGAACCATAAACAACGTATGTGCCTGGCGCTTCATTTGTTTGAATAACTGTAGTCCCATTGGAGTTAAATTCCATATTTTTCACAAGCCTTCCTGTCATTGCATTATATACCTTTAATATTCCGCCATGTTTCGATTGATTTTTAATAACGATATTTTTATTACATGAATAAATCTGAAGTATATCTGAAGGACCTTTCACCGGTTGAGAAACAACCACGGTATCATTATTTACTATTGTACCTGAATCACTTATTGGGACTGAAGATGGTGGTGAAGTAATAGTTGAAGTTGTATCATTAGTAACAATAGGTACTGTAGGTATCACCACAACACTCTGTAATGATGTAACAATTTTAAATCTTTTTTCTATCGTAGTATTCTTAGCGTTAAATGTATAATTTGAACCATTTGCATAGATATCGGTAGTAGTTTTTGCGATTGAATCTATCAAATAAAGATGTGAATAAGCTAGTGCTAGATTTTGATGTATAAAAGTTAATGTGTAAACCGTATCCTGTCCGGCAATAAAACCCAAATAAGTATTATTTACATTAGGAATTGCGTCAATTAAGAAATTTCCGGCATCTTCCATTGCAAAAATTTGAGGGATCGGAGAAGGAGCTCCTAGCATAATAAATGAATCAAATCCGCTATCATAACCTCTAGTGCAGGAAGATACAGAATATAACCACATTTGACTTGAATAAGATGAACCTTTCACATCTACGCGTGTATTGACTAAATCTTGTGCTCCGGCACGAATTGTCAGACCTGACAATATCATGCTAACTAGTAAAAATTTAAGAGTATTTGCTTTCATAATGATTATATTTAGATTGTATGTAACAAGTAATAAATTAGTACTTACAAACATAACACAATTTTATATAACACTACTATTTAGCAACTTATGTAGTATTTACAGTCCTTGTAGTACATACTACAATTTTAAATTTTGATATATTTGATTTAAATAAAACAAACACATCTATTTAAAAGAGAATAGACTTTATTTCACCTAAAATGGCAGTAAATAATAAATCCTTGTAGCAAATCTATCGTTATGATAATTTTTATTAGAATTATGTATTACATGAATAATAAACTAAATACGAATTTATTCTGCTAGTTTTATATATATCAAAATTCACACATCAATTTTATCCTATTAAATTAGATATATATTATGCAATTTTTGTGTTTATTGATTTTATTTAGCACATAAAATCCATTTCGCTAACAAATTTCTGATTTTTTATTTGCATAACTCCGCACGAGTACCTTAATATTCAAATAATTACAACCGATTGTACTAATTATTATTCCTCTATGCAATTAAATACAATCTAAATTGTAATTTATATCCAATTTATGCTAGATCATTAATAATATCTTGATTAATCTATTAAAATTTATTTAAAATTGAAGAGTTTCTCTGAATCAAATACAAATATTTTAATTCAAAAGTATTTGCAATTCAAATTCGATTGAATATTTAAACTTGGATATGTCTTATATTCTTTACATTTATAAAACATATTTCTAATTTTAATTTTTCCAAGCAACCAATTAAGTATCTATATTTAAATAAATATTAACTTAGAGAAAAAATCAAATAAAGCAAAAAAAAATAGCTATTCCCGATGCATATTCATCGAAAATAGCTAACAAGTACTTAGCATACCAATTAATTTTTATAAAAATCTGAATAACGTAAGATTAAAAGACTTTATATTTTTTTAAAAGCCCATAAGTCAGTGCCAGTACTAACAAAAATCCCCAACCATCCGGTATCGGTATGGGAGGACCGATAGGATCGCCTCCAGGATCTGTACCACCACTGGTTGAAGCGCCGACGCTCTGTCTGGTAGTATTATTAGTAGCCAAATCAGTGGATAGTGTGGTTATGCCATTAGTCATAGTTACACTGGATGCAGTTGAAGCATTACTACGCGTAGTTCTGCTAGAAATAAAGGTATTTCCACCGTCGGGCATACCTGAAGATCCTGTAGTTTTAGTTTGATTGTTTTGAGACTGCACACTGTAATTAGCTCCTGAAGAAATAGCATTATTTGGTGCTGAATTTACAACAGCATAAGTTGACGATTTTAATTCGGAGCTGCTATAATCGGGAACATTCAACTCATTAGTGCCCGGGTCAGTCCCAAAATTTGAATTTGATGCATTTTCAATATGCCCACCCTGAAAATCAACTCCCCGATTGATTACAAAGAAATTCTGATTGGAATATAAGTCAGGGCTACCAATGGGCGAATACAGAACAGCCACAAGCAGAGCTGCCCATGTAACCAGTAAAACTAATATGTTCTTTCTTTTGTTTTGCACTGTCAATCTTTTAAAATAAGACGTTTCCCAACCCGCTCGCTGCTGGTAGCAGCACTAACAACATACGGTCCTGTAACACCTCCCGCTTCAATAGCTGTGACTGAATTAGGTCCAAATGGAGCTTTCTTCAAACAATGCCCAATTAAATCATACAGGGTCATTTCTCCATTAAGCGCACTTAAATTCTGCACAAATACAGTGTTCCCAGAACTAAAGACTTTTAATTGTGAATTTTTATCCGGTATATTTTCGTCAAAAGGCTGTGTTACTATCTTAAATCGCTTTATAGGCAGGGGAGTCGATTCTGTTACAAACGCATAACTGGTACCACTTGTAGTTATATCAATAGTTTTATTCTCAACCAGATCATACAAATAAACTCCGGCATACTGCTTATCTAAATTTTGATGTGTTATTAAAAGTGTATCTTGCATATCTACACCGGCCTGAAAGCCTAAGTAAGTATTGTTCATATCAGCTGAAGTGCTTACCTGGTAATTTCCGCTTTCTTCCATAGCAAAAAGTTGTGGTGCAACAGCTATCCCCATCATCTTGTAACCATCCCAACCATTATCAAAATTACGCGAAGTTCCCGGCTCGTCAAACAACCACATTTTATCACCAAACTTTGATCCTTTTACAGCTATTCCCATATAAGTTACATCAGAAGTAGCAGAAGTACTTTGCTTAACACGCTGGATACTTTCGTTATTAATTAAAGAGTTGTAACTTATACTGAGAATATCAGTGGTACCTGAATTTACCTTAACCAGAAATCCGGACATTGATGGAATATCCCTAGGAATAGAACCTTCACCTGCATGAGCTTTCGGTACGGCTTGATATTGTCCCTGAGTAATATTCGTATTTTCATTATAAGTTGTTCCACCTGAGTGAGTTGTCCAATCACTAAATGAACCGGTATTATAAAGGTATACGACTTCGTCAGTATTTCCCCCAAAGGTTAAATATTTCACATTAATAGCAGCTGTATATGGGTTTGAAACGATGTTCTGTCCACTATCCCACGCTCCGGCACTGTTAGTAAGAGTAATAGTAGCATCCTGATTTAACAACGTCCCCTGAAAAATAATTTTTTTAGGAACATCCTGCGTAATTTCATATCCTTTAAAAGGAGTTAGCACATCATTGTTTCCTAACTGCGTCCATTTATTATATTTAGCTGAGCTAGACTCATTATATAGACGAACCCAAGAACCATCGAAAGTAGGACTTGCCTCCACCGAAGTCAAAGGTATGCCAAAAAACTGCCACAGATACTCATAGGATTGTCCAGGATATTCTTTCCAGGCTGGGGAGTACATTTCTACCGTAGCATTTACAGGCAAACCAACAGGGTTATTAAATATCAGAGAGCCGTTTACGACCGAAGGATCGGATTTTATAGTGATTCTATTTGCATTCCCATTAGTGGATATTGCATAATTTACAGTAAGACCTAAGCCGGTAGGAATAATCAACCCTTGCGATGACGCATTTACTAAATTTCCAATCGTACGATTCACATCCAATTGTAAATCGCGATTTGCTGGATTCGGTGAATTATTAGCATTGGTAGCATATTCCACATCATTACCAGGTGCCGGTATATACCCCCCGGACCAATTAGCAGGATCGCCCCAATTGGAACTGTATTTCCCTACCCAGAAGTTAGTTCGGGAATAGGCAATAAGTTGATTGGAAGTAGCAGGGTTTGTACAAGGTAAACTTGAAGTTAACACACACTTAATGACATCTCCAGCAGTTGGAGTATAGGTAAAAGATATATTGTTTGTACCCATTGTATTAGTGTTTACATACCACTGAAAGCTTAGGGGCGGAGTTCCACCATTCACCGGTATAGCTGTGAATGTAACAGGACCACCCGAATACACCGGATTAGACGAAGCTATAATACTCACACTTACCGGCACAGATATATTATCCGTAATTTTCACCGAAGATGTAACCGGGAAAGCTTGCTGAAAACTTATATCGTCCAAGGCAAAATCGTTACCCAATGCTACAATACTTTTATTAATAATTGTTAACTGTAAAACAGTGCTCGTTCCTGAATTAACATTATAGAAAAATTGTTGCCAGCCAGCTCCTGATGCCGGTGTAGTATACTCAGTGCCTACAGGAATTCCATTCACATACAATTGTAATTTAGATGAAACACCACCAGGATCTATATTTTGAGTCCAAAAACTAAACTGATAGTCGGCTCCCTTACTTACAGAAACTGATTCCGACCAGGCAATTACACCATCAGTTATAGCACCATCGCAATACATTTGGTTTCCATGACCAGTAGTATGATCTGGACAGGTACAAAAAGCAGAATTCATATTTTGTGGGTTTGGACCAACATAATAAATATCTTGATTGTTAGAATTTGCAACAAAATTATAACTACTTCCAAAACCAATATTTCCTTGTTCAAAATCACCATTGGTAAGTAAATTAACTCCACTCAGGGCGCTACCCGTAACTGTATACGTACCGGCATTGGTGGCGGTAATTGGGCCTAAACTAGGATTCGCGTCAGTTGTGTAAAAATTATTCGGGCCAGTCCAATATTGATTCCCAATATTGAATCCTGAACTTTTAAGATTCACAGTAATACCATCACAGGCTGCTAGTGGATTTACATCATTTGCAGTTGCGGTAATAGTTGGCGTCAGCAAAATTACTTCTCCTTTACAAACAACATTTACAGGATTCGCTAATGCTGAAGTTAACACGATATTTTGCGAGGCATAACTTGCAGCAGGCAAACCGCCCGCCAACCGAACGTAGATAGTAACTGCATTCACTTTGCCACCAACCGGGGTAATTGGAATTGCAGTTGAGCCTTCGTTATTTGGAGTTAATGAAATTAGAATATTATTGGTGGGAGGTGTAATGACGAGATTTCCACTTAGCGCAGTAGCACTCACTGTAAAAGTTTGCTCTACCGATGGTCCATTGCCTACCACATATACAAATCCATTCAATGTAGTAGGTGCAGTAATAATGGTAGGAGTATTTGCAGCAGCTACCTGTCCACTCAGAGCTACGTTTTGTGTAATGGCTCCGGTGGAAGCTGCTGTTAGATTTCCGGGACCATACGGGTTGTTAACTGCCAAAGCCCCTTTCATACGAACAAATATTGTAGTTGAAGCAACATTACCTGAAGCGTCTTTTGTAAGCGTTATAGAAGAACTATAGGCACCTCCGGAGTTCAGACAGATTTCAAAACTAGTAGGAGCCGTAAGAATTAAATTCGCGGTAAGACTTGAGCCACTCACTGTAAAAGTTTGCTCACCAGAAGGTACTCCGGAGGATCCATTATAACTGTAAATAAATCCGCCCAGGTTAAATGTAGAAACAGTAACGGTAGGAGCACTCACCGTACCAGTACAAGCAACTGTTTGCGGTACTCCATTCGAAGTTGTCAGGGAGATGCTTTCATTGTAGATGTTAGCAGTTAATCCCAGAATTAATCTCACATAAATAGTGGTTGAAGCAACACTACCGCTTACAGATGGAAGTGAAAGACTTGAAGAGTAAGTCCCTCCAGAAGTTAAACAAATCTCATAATGCGCTGGAGCTGAAATGGCTATTGGAGTTGTAGTATTTGTACCACTTACAGTAAAACTTAGTGCAGGAGAAGTGACTGAGCCTACATTATAATGGAAAACACCAAGTGAAGGTGTACTAGGAGTTATAACAGCTGCAGCAACTACTGTTCCACTGCAAGTAACCGATTGAGAAACTGCAGGATCTGAGCTACAAACAATATTCTCCGGACCAACAGCACCTAGCGCGTGGCCTGCTATCATACGAACATAAATGTTAGTTGGAACTACAGTACCATTAGTTACAAATAAAGTAATAAGTGACTGCGGGGCAAATGCAGCACCGGTAGTAGTGGAAATTTCGAAATTGGGAGAAGGGGATATTTGTATATTGGTAGTAAGCGAAGTTCCACTAACCGTAAGAGGTAGATCGATAGAAGGTCCTAAGCCTACCGGGTAACTAAAACTATTCATAGTATGAGTTGAAACAAATATTAAAGATTTTCCTTTTACAAATCTGAAAAATTTATTTGTTGTACCAATTGGATTGGAGTTGGTTACACCATAAGTGCCTGATAATCCAGCCAACGATGTATATGTTCCATTCGAAGCACTACTCCCTCCAATAGCATCATAAGTTGGACTAATAGAATTTAGCCTGGATATTGAAACAGAACTGGTTGTAAAGTTTGCACTGGTTGCCAACGACCAATACTCATCAGGACTCATTGCCGTTAAAGTAGCAGCATCGAAGGAACCTCCGGCATTAGCTGTAAAAGCCTGAACTTGTGCAGTTGTTGCTCCTGTGGTTACAGGATTCACTAACGAAAAAGGCAAATAATTAGTTGCGGAAGAACCAACAGGAAAATTATAAGTAGAAACAGTACCGGCAGTTATAGTGGGCAAAGTCCATTTTAATGGTCCATATACAAACGAAGTAGCAGAACCGCCATTAATTGCCAATGTTGTAGAATTAGTAACTGATAAAACGTTAGTAACGCCGCTAGTAGTCCCAGTAGTTAATATTCCATTGGTAAGAGTCAGAAAACTGATTGATTTATTAGCATTTAAAGTAACACCACCTGTATTATTGTTATTAATAATCAATCCACCCGAACCGGTAAAAGATGCAGGGAATTCTGTTCCGGTTGTTTGCGCTGCCGTTCCATTATATTGTAGTGCAGCAGAACTTCCATAAGTTGGCAAAGCAGAAACTGTCATTGAACTATTACCTGCCATTGAAAGAGTACCATTTACAGTTACACCGGTTGTAGTTTTTACACCACTGCCTGAAAGGGTGAGATTACTATAAGCTTGTCCGGAAACCGTTTGATTGCCAGCTAAATAATAACTTACAGTACTTCCTCCTGTAAAAGTTTTTGTAGAGAATCCTGTAGGAAAATTAGTTGTCCCACCAACCAGTAAGGACCCTGTAGACGAGACATTCAAAGCTGCGCTGCCGGTGAGTGTATATGTGGAAACATCCAATGTTCCATCAATAGTCAAACTACTGGCAGCTGCATTAGCTGTAAGTGTTACTGTATTGACGGGCATAACATCAACAAGTCCATCGGTAGCTAGAGGTGTAGTTGTAGCTGCACTCCAGCTAGAACCACCATCTACAGATTGCTGCCAGGTACCAAGCGCATTCCAGTTGCCATTAGCTACAGAACGAAATTGTTTTAACGGCACTCCAAATGTTTGAGTTCCACCATCATTCATATTCCCATTCTTTGAACCTCCATCAAAGGTAAAATCAGAAGTACTAAGCGCTCCTACTGTCAGAGTATGTCCATTTACTGCAGTTGCACTAATATCAGCTGTTATCCATACATAATAGGTATTACTACTGCTCAAATATTGAGAATATAAAGGTACTGTAACTTGAGTACCAGAAGCTGAAGGTGCAATAGGATTACTTATTTTTGTAGCCCCTGACAAATTATCAGTAGTTGAGAACCAAACTATATACCCATAATTACCCCAAGTAGTATTAATGTCAGAAGTTACAAATGTACCTGTAGCCGTAAATGTAAGTTTAGTAAGGCTTTGACCGCCACCATTATAAGCCTGAATAACTGCCCGATAGATAGGTTGTTTAGTAGATCCCAGAGGTAGATTTGCAGCAGGAACTGCCGGATTATCGGATGAAAAAGTATATCTAACAGCAGCATATCCGGACAAACTAAAAAAACTTACAGCAAGAATAAAAGCTATTTTCAGAAAATTCGGTGAAGCGTGCAACCGGTGGGGTTTTACAATTATATTAACTAATTGCTTAGAAACAAAAACGCCCTTAGTCACCAGAATGACTAAAGAGCGATAAAGGCCAGAAGCTATATTTTTAATAGACAAGATTCCCATATATTCATCATTAAATAATGTCAAACAAACACAAACAGTATTAATGTGGCAAATATAAGTAAATATATTTTAAATTAAAAACTTTTTGCTATATAAGTATATGATTTCCACTTAAAATCAATATATTTTAACATTAAATAAGATTCTACATTTAACCCACCATTCAAAATAAATAAAAACAAACCTATTTTTATATGATGAGTCAAAATTCGGATCTAAAGAGATTGGGATATTTCACCTAAAATTTATAGTTGATTTTTAAATAAAATTAATCCACCAGTTTATTGGTGATGGCATAATGTGTAAGTTCTACGTTACTCTTAATTTTCAATTTTTCAAAAATTCGGACGCGGTAAGTAAAAACAGTACTAATACTTAAATTTAAATCTTTAGCAATGTCTTTTACTTTTTTACCGGAAGCTAATAAATACATAATTTCCTGTTCGCGGTTAGAGAGTTGTTCATGAGGCAACTGGTCTTTATTTGGCATAAAGTCAAATGCAAGTTGCTCAGCCAACGTAGTACTCAGGTACCGGCCTTTTACATAGACTTTTCGGATTGCAATTACCAACTCTTCGAGTGCAGTATCTTTACACAAGTAACCAGAAGCTCCTGATTTTAAAGTTCTAAGTGCAAATTTATCTTCGGGATGAATACTCAAAACAAGAATATGCATAGCAGGTTTTAATGCTTTTAAGTCGGCTATTAATTCCAATCCACTACGCCCTGGCATATTCATATCCAGCAACATAATATCGCAATTAATATCTTTAATGTTGAGCAGAACTTCATCACCACTTTGGGCTTCGCCTACCACAACTAAATCGGACTCTTCTTTCAATATTTTTTTTAATCCTTCGCGAATGATTTCATGGTCGTCTACAATAAATACATTTATCATAACTTTAAATTTTTATAATGGTTAATGATTATTTTTATGATTGCTTTTGGTAAGGCATTTTTACCTTTCCTATTGTTCCTTCTCTGGATTTGTGAGTGAAATTTAAATCTCCACATAATAAAAAAAACGCACTTTCATTCCAATACAGTACTAGGATTCATGTTTAAGTCTTAGGTTCAAAACCAACCAAAACTATTATCTATAATTTAAACATGAAGCTTATGTTCAGTCAGATATAATTTAATATAGACATCCGTAAATATTAACTGCTGAGCAATACCTGTAAGCATTTCCCGAAATTTTAAATAAAGCCAACAATTGCAGAATGTCAAAATCCAAAATGAAATAGTACTTGCGAAACAGTTTATCAATCAAACTGAAAAGGTCATCAAAATTAATCAAAATATTCTCTTTCTCAGTCTTTTTGATAGTTATTAATACCAATTCTTTCATCATTTCCAAATCAATTTTATTCGTAATTAAAATTTAACCGGATTCATCATGAATTTCTTAAACAAGCGAAACACTTTCCACTCCTTTTCTCTTTTATTTTGAATTTGTACTGTAAACTTAATCAGCTGTTCTGGTGAGTTCTTGAGTTCATTCATTTACTTCTATCATATTATTCTAAAGAAAGAATGCCACCAACATCTGTTTCAAATTTCTAATGTTTCATCTGAATTAAGCTATTAATACTATACCCTAAACTCCCGATTTATTCAATCATCTGATTTTCAGAAAAGAGCTTTATCAACATTAACTTATGTTCGCCTTTTTTTATGTTATATCTATAACAAATACATTGAATAGTTGTTCAGTTAATTTAATTATAACAATTATAATATTCAATTTTGAGTGAATCTCAAATTGCCTTTACCGCCAAAAGCCCTTATAAGGGGTGTAAAATATTATCGTCTTGTAAAAATAACAAAGCAACATTATATTCGTACCATTACTTATCAAAAATCTAAAAAATTACTTTCGAAAATAAACTACACTATGAGCAATTATAAGGCATAATAATTCTGATTGTTGTTCCTCTGTTTTTATTTCCTATTATAACTAATTCTCCTTCTAGCAAAAAAACTCTTTCTTGCATGCCTATTAAACCATACGAATCAGGGTTTTTTTTCTGTTTCTCATCAAATCCAACCCCATTATCTCTGATTTCAAGCGTTAATTTATCTTCATTATGACTTATTTTTATTTTAACATCAGTTGCCTTGGAATGTTTAATGACATTATTTAAAGCTTCTTGAATAATTCTGAAAAGCGCAACAGACTGCTGTGAATTCAAAGTCAATTCTTTAGTATTATTCTCAAAATTACATAAGATCTTATACCGGTCTTCAAATGTTTTCAAATATTGTTTTACTGCCTCAGTAAAACCGAGCAAATCAAGCACTTCAGGTCTAAGATCAGTCATAATTTTTCGGGCAGTATGAATTGTATTGTCAACCAATCCGGAAAGTTCATTGAATTTTACCAAAAGGTTATCTGCACGTTCTGAATCAATTCCTTTTAGTACATTTTGTTTTAAAATTCCTAAATCAATTTTCACTGCAATAAGTATTTGACCCAACTCATCATGAATCTCACGTGCCAGCAGTACACGTTCTTCTTCACGGATATTTTGCAAATGAGCCGCAAATTTCTTTAATTGTTCTTGCGAATTTCGTAATGCTTGCTCATTGTGCCTACGATCGGTCACGTCAGTCAAAAAATTTATTGATGCCGGTTTCCCATCCCAATCAATTCTATTGCCACTCATTTCCACCCATCTGAAACCACCGGATTTAGCTAAAACTCTAAATTGATACCTTTGTTCTATTTCTCCATAATTCAATCTTTTTCCATAATTTTCAGCGACTTTTTTACGATCATTTGGATATACAAACTCCAAAAACGGACGCGACATAAGTTCAATTTCAGTAAATCCGGATATCTCAGAAATCATATGGTTGGCAAATTTCAAATAATCATCTTGAGCGACCAAAATACCTTCCATGGCAGTTTCCAATAAAAATCTATAACGCTGTTCACTTTCCAGAAGTTTTTTATCAGCAAGTTTACGATCTGTAATATCTATATTAAATCCTGCAATTCCGATAGTTTTTGAATTCAGACTAATCGGAAAAACGATTTGTTCATAAATTCGCAATTCATCATTTACTATGAGATTGTGTTCCTCATCAATTATTTCACCATCAAAAACCCTGTAGCTATTTTTTTCCCAAATTTGAGCCATCTCCTTGTTAATTCTTGGGTCAGTAGCAGGTGTATATCCAATAATAGTTCCATTATTCTCAACAAATTTTTTGTTTTCAAGAATTCCAATGTCATTAACGTCTCTTGCCCAAATCTCGAAAGGAGTATTATCAATAAATGTTCGTAACAACATCTCACTTTTTTGAAGAGCATCCTCTGCAAGTTTTCTATCTGAAATATCACTCAAACACAATAAAATATTATTTTTACCTTCAGACTGAATTGCAGCTGTAGAACCGAGTAAGGATATATCCTTAAGTCCAGAATCTAACTCCATATTAGAGTGATAATCGATATTGTAATGTCCTATACCAGTTTTGAAAGTATCATCCATAGCGATTCTTAGAGAACAATTAAGACAAGCATCGCTAAAACCACAACCTTTATCATCCATCGATGAATTAACACATTGGAATAGATTTCCAACTTTCCTTATGTCATTTTTTACTTCTTCTGAATTAGTTAATAAATTAAATGCTTTATTCGCAAAAAGAATATTTCGGTCTTCATCCACCAGACACATCATTACAGGGGCGTAATCATAGATAGTTTTAAGTTCTATTCTACTGTTTTCAAGTGCAATTTCAGTTTCCTTGCGTTCTTTCTCATTTTCTAAAGCATTAATAGCAAATGAAATGTCTTCCCCTATTTCCTGTAAAAGTTTCAGTTCCTGTATACTAAAAAAATCCTTTTCAGATGCATATAGGTTCAACGTAGCAAGTATTTTATCTCTTCGTTTCAATGGAACAGAAGCCATAGACTTGTAGCCACGTTTAATTGCTTCATCTCTCCAAAGCAGCATATTTACATCTGTACTAATATCACTACTGGTTATGACATTACCATCTCTGTAAGCTGTGCTAACAGGACCTTTTGACTTTACACCCAATTCTCTAATAACCGAAATTTCGTTTAAGTAACCATCTTCAAACCCTGCAAAAGCTACTGGTTTCACAATATCATCGTCATCATAAGGTAAGCCTATCCATGCCATCCGGAACCGACCATACTGAATTGCAACCTGACATATCGTTTGAAATAGTTCATCAAGACATTCGGTCCTAACAATTGCCTGATTAATTTGACTCAAAAGGGAGTATAATCTGGCAGCATGAGAGAGTTTTTCTTCAGCTGTTTTCTGTTCGGTAATATTAATAACTATTCCCCTTATACCGGTAGGCTGTCCTTCTTTATAAATAACATTAGTGTAAATAAGTGCCGGAAAAGTAGAGCCATCTTTTCTAAGCATTGCATATTCACGATCTTCAATGCTAGCAGTATATTTTAATTTAAGATTGTCAACAACCCTCGTTCTATCTTCCGGTATATGAACCATTAGAGAATTCTTACCAATCAATTCATTGAAATCATATCCAAATATATTAAAAGTTTGTTGGTTTACATAGGTAATAGTTCCTTCTAAATCGAGCTCGAAAACAACCTGAGGTAAAAGATTAGCCATATCACGGAATTTTTCTTCACTCTCACGTAAAGCCTTTTCAGATAGCTTCCTGTCAGTAATATCTCGAATAGCAAAAACAATGCTTACAGGATTTCCATTTATATCTCTTACAAATTCGGCATTTATTTCCGTATCGATTCTAATCCCATTTAAATTAATTATCCCATATTCTTCGGGCCCTTTAAAAATATCCATTAACATATGATTGATATTATTTAAAGCCCTTTCGCGATCTTCAGGAATTATAAATTCACTCAGCTTATGTCCATAGATAAAAAATTCATCTTCACAGCTCAGAAGTTCCAACCCTTTAGGAGAAACCATGAGAATTTTTCCTTCTAAGTCGGTTACGGTAATATTGTCCGGTGAAGCATTAATTACCGAACGATAAAGTTCTTCACTTTTATGAAGCGCTTCTTCGGTAAGCTTTCTGACTTCATTTTCCTTCTTTAGATCTTCCAGAAGATTCAAAGTGGCAAGGTGTGTTTTCTTTAATTCACTGGTGCGTTCCTCAACTAGCGCTAAAAGCCTCTCATTTTCATCCCTTCTTTCTACATTAGCTTTTTTAATTTTTACCATCGCACGAATTTGTGCAATTAGTTCACTTTCATCAATGGGCTTAGCCAAAAAGGCTTCAGCACCTACATCTAAGCCTTTAATTCTAGAAACTTTGTCTCCTTTGAGAGCAGTTACAAAAACCACCGGTATATTACTTAAACCTTTGTTACTTTTTAATCGTTGACAAACTTCAAAGCCATCCATTTCAGGCATAATGATGTCGAGGAGTATTACATCCGGGTCTTCCTTAGCAGCCAATAACAATCCACCACTACCAGTTAATGCTGTTAAGACTATAGCAGAGGGAAATGCTTCTAATACGAGTGCTTGAATTGTTATAAGATTATCTTGATTATCATCAATCGCAAGGATTTTTAAAGTTCTATTCTCCATAAAGCGTTTTTCTGATTGTATTAAATAACACTTTCTCATCGATTGGTTTAGCTAAATATCCATCAAAACCATGAGCTAAAATAGCCTCGCGGTCATAAGTCATAGCACTTGCCGTTAATGCTATGACAGGAATGTGAGCCAATGCACCATTTATTCTAATAGCTTTAAACGCATCTATTCCATCCATTCCAGGCAAAGCAATATCCATGAGAATTAAATTGGGAATATGCTCTTTAGCCATTTGAATTGCTTCTACTCCGTCTTTTGCTTCTGTTATTATAAATTTGTCATCGAGAATAGCTTTAACTGTAATCATATTATCCGCATTGTCTTCAACAACTAATATTGTTGGTTTCCCAATTATCAATTTCTTTTTTTCAATTGGAACAAACTCCAATTCGACTGGTTCTACACCAACATCGAGCATACTCCCAATTGAATTAAGTAAATCAACTCTATTAACATCGCCTTTTTGAATAAGTTGATGCACATTATTTTGTTTCAAAAACTTTAAATCATCTTTCGTTATGTGTTTAGCAGTTAGTATTAGAACCGGAACATGAGAAGTTAACTCTACCTCACGCAAATTTCTTAGTACATCAAAACCATCAACCTCAGGCATCATTAAGTCTAAAATTATAGCATCCGGAATAGTGTGAGAAATTATTTCTAGAGCCTCACTTCCACCTCTGGCAACGCGAACGTCAAATCCACTTTCTTCCATAAAATCTTTTATTTGGATTATAGCAGGTTCACTATCTTCAACTAGTAATATGGTTTTGACTTTGCCAAATTTTGGAGGTTCATTTAGTTTTACTATTTTTTTCTTGGAAGAAATTTCAATCAGCTCAACAACTTTATTTTCAGAAGAATAAATAACAGGCAGGGTAAGCGTAAAGGTAGAGCCAACATCCAGTTTACTAACTACCTCTATGTCACCGCCAAGTAATTTAGCATATTTTTTTGCAATTGCCAAGCCCAATCCGGTACCACCAAACCTCCGAGAGGTTCCACCATCAGCTTGACGGAACTCATCAAAAATATGATCAATATTACTTTCTGCAATTCCAATTCCAGTATCTTTAACTTCGATTGCAAACACATCCCCTTTTTCCACTGCAAGTACTTCAACCACACCTTTATCAGTAAATTTAACAGCGTTCCCTATAAGGTTTTGAAGAATATGACTACATTTATCAATATCGGTAGTAATTAAAAAATCTGAATGAACCGTATTATGTATCAATTCAATATCTTTTTGTTGAGCCTGCGGATTAATCATACTTACTAAATCAGCGATAAGACTATTCACCGTAAATTTCGAAATCTCAATTTCTTCGCGGCCTGACTCAATCCTTGAAATATCTAAAATGTCATTTATAAGTGTTAGAAGATGTTTTCCATTACGTCCAATAACTTCAAGATAACTGTACTCATCCAAAGGTATCTTATTGGCAAGTTTGCGACTTAGCACACCCGAAAGAGCAATCACTGAATTTAACGGAGTGCGCAGCTCATGACTCATATTTGATAAAAAATTAGTTTTTAGTTGGCTTGCTTCATTTAATTGTATTTTCTGAATTTCCAACTCTCTATTTTGTTCTGTTAACTCATTTGACTGAGCTTCCATTTCAATCTTTTGAGCCTCAAGTTCTCGGTTCTGATTTTCAAGCTTTTTCGAAATATCATGCATTTTCTGATAAGCCATCACACCTTCAATTCTGACACTTAAGGTATAAAGTATATTGTTGATAAAAATAGTGGACTCAGTACTGTAAGTTCTAACACTAGCTAATGAAATTATTGCAATGATTTCATTGCCTGACATTATTGGAGCAGTAATTATTTCACGAGGAACAATTTTGCCACTCACTGTGTGAAAAAGGAAACGGGTATTTTTAGGGATTCTCTTAACTGTATGAATCTTACGTGTCGCCAAAACTGTTCCAAACTCACCTTCAAAATTATCTACCAAAAATGATTCCTTAGCTTTATCGACCATTCCGAATGACTCAAAGTGTTCAAATCGTTTTTTATCCTCACTCAACATATATACAGCTGCCATCTGAGAATTTGTATGCGCTGATAATGCAGGAAGTACTGACTTGAAAAACTTTCTAGGTTCTTCCTCCAGTAACATTAATTCAGCTAGTTTTGCAGCTTTTTCTCCTAAAAGTGAATTTTCCTGAATTTTTTCAACCATTGCATTAAATGAATTGGATAAAACTCCAAATTCATTTTTTGAATCAATAGTACTGCGTGCATTCATATCGCCCGCATGAAATCGTGACGCAGCTTCATTCAAGTCATCAATCGGGCCCAAAATACGTTTAAGCAAATAGAAGCTAATAAACCCAGTTAACAATATTATGCTTAAAACTAAAAGTATCAATTGAATTTTAAGAGATTCTTTAAGTTTCAATGAATAATTGTACATCGAATCTTCTTTGATGGTTGCAAATTCATCAATTTTTTGAATTTTCAATAGCATTTGATCCCTTAATATGCCGACGTTACCTGTTGGATATACACTTTTCTTTACTTTATCTATATTTCCCTGAAGTGCAAGTTTAGTATTTTCTTCTCGAGTAGCTTTCCAGCGAATAAAGGTATTTCGTGCTTCTTCCACATCAGATTTAGGTCCTAAATAACACGCATCAATAATATCAAATTGTTTTTGCGCATCTACGGCCGATACTTCTATAAGTTGAACTGCAGTTTGTTTTTCTAAATCATTGTCTGCCAACATCAAATCTCTGGTTCCAAGACGCATACTCAGAATGTCGGATTGCAGACTGCCCAAAGCAATCTTAACCTTGAGAGGGTGGTTATATAAGTCTTCTGTTTGCTGTTTTATTTGGTTAGATTGCCTGTAAGAAACAACACCTAATATCATTACGAAGAACAGCATCAGGGTAAATCCTATAATAAGCTGTGATCCTATTTTTTGATCTTTTATTTTCATTTTTTTGCTTTTCCGCTCCAATAATCTAATTTTCAGAAAATTTGGAACTTAGATTTATATCTAGAGTTTTATATTTAAGCTTAAATCGAAGATATTAAGATAACAGTAAGATAAGTCTTTATCTTTTTTGAAAAATTGAGGATTGAGGATAGACTTCCTCAAAATCAGCATTAATCAAAATTTCTCTCTCAGTTTCACCAGTCACATAATACCCATTAGTTGACAGACAATTACCTGTTTTAGTAATTATTTTTTTTCTAAATTCGGGTTTAAAATAGAAAAGTAAATTGGCACAAATCACTAAATCGAAATCACCAAAAATACTCGGTGGCGGGCAACTGTATTGTTCACTGAATAAATCGAATACAGAGAAATCAATATTATCTTTTAATTCCTGCTTTACTATATAATTGTCTCCTTTTTTCTCAAACCATTGTTTAGTGCGTCTCAAATTTAGACAATTTAAAGCAGAATCCGAGAAAACACCCTCTTTTGCCTCATTTATTTGCGATTCCGATTGATCTGTAGCAAAAATACGCAAATTTATTTTTTCACTAACACTATTTAATATTTCTTTTAAAAGAATTGCAATGCTATAAGTTTCCTGTCCGGCTGCACAAGCAGCCGACCATATCCTAATTTCATTACGATTTGACTTTATTTTTTTCATAACGATGGATGGCAGAATAATCTTTTCTAAGACAGAAAAAGTTAAGGAATTTCGAAAAAACTCACTGTAACTTATCTGAAGAGAATGAATAAACCTATCAGCTTCAAAAGCGTTATTCTCTAATAATTTGTAATAATCAGCTTCAGAACTGCATTGAGTTTCAATCAACCGCTTATGAATTGATTTATTCAGAAAAACGGCATCGTAATTTAGTACGTCTATTCCATAATTATTTGTCAATATTTTTGCTATCTTGTTATTAATTTCATTCATAATAAGTAAAATTTTTGACTGCTAATAAGTGGATGAAAAAATATATTTAAGCTCTAAAATCAGTCAATATGCATCCTTTATATAGATTTATTTGACGATTACATATTTTGGTTCTTGTCCAAATTTAATTTGGATTTCATTAATTTCTTTTTTTAACTCTATCATAGCCAACTCCCTATCAACTGTGAGCTTTTGAAAGCGGATTAATTCAGTCATATATTCATTTAATGCTTCTTCGGATCGTTTTTTTTCAGTAATATCTCTTCCAAAACTAACAACACCTTCTATAATACCCGAATTATAAATTGGGGAAGTATTAACAGACAATGTCATTATAGAATTATCCTGTTTTTTAAATTGGAGCTCATAGGTAAGAGCTTCGCCATTTATCGTTCTCTGAAATATGTCATTAATCATCGGCAAATCTTCAGGGAGAATCAGGGGAACAAAAGACTTACCTATCCAGTCAGTCAATTTAAAACCAGTAGACAGAATTGCAACATCGTTTAAAAACAAAAATTTACCTTCAACGTCTAACGTCCAAATTAAATCATTTGAATACTCGATTAAAGTTTTGTATCTGTCTTCACTTGCTCTTAAAGCTTCTTCAGCTCGTTTTTTTTCTGAAATATCTCGAATAATTAATTGAACCGAAGGTTCTTTATTAAACCTAATCGGGATTGCCTTAACATCTACATCACAAGTAGTACCATCAAGTCTGATAAATTTCTCTTCGGCAGCTGGTATTGATATATCTTCATTCTTAGCTCGTTCCATTCTATCATAAACAAATGAACGATATTCCGGATCGACAAATTCAAAAACATTTTTCCCTATTAGTTCATCAATATACTTTGCACCAATGAGATGAAGGCATTCATTGTTTACAAATACAATTTTTTCGTCAGTATAAATAGCAATAGCATCCGGTGAATTGTCTACCAATTCTCTATACTTAGTTTCACTTTCTTCAAGTGCTTCTTCAGAGCGTTTCCTGTCGGTAATATCATGAATGGTAGATATTGCACCAATTACTTCACCATTATTATTGTAAAACGGAGCAGTTTTATCTACTGACCACCCTGATTTTCCTGTTTCAAGTATATTAAATTCAATATCAATCGCATTAATTTCTTTAAATTCTATCGCTTTAAGTATATTTTCTAGTTTGGAAGTATTTTTTAAAAACGGAAAAAGATCCAATGGAGTTTTGCCTATAACACTTTGAGCAGTTTTACCAGTCAATCGTTCCATAAATGGATTCCAGACTATATATTTAAGATTTTTATCATAGACAACAATACCTTCTTGAGCATTCTCTATAATTTGTCGATTAAATTGGTGCGATTCTTCAAGCTCATTCAAGGTTTGTTGCAGTTTTATTTCCTTTTTTATTTCTAAGCAGATTTTACTAACAACTAACGGAATCATTTCAAGGAAATCAGTATCCTTAATAATATAGTCTCTGGCACCAAGCTTCATCAATTGCACGGCAACCCGCTCATCTCCTTGTCCTGTAGCCACTATAAAAGGTGGTACTTGAATGCTCTCCAACTGCAAATTAGTTAGAAATTCTTGTCCATTCATATCTGGTAGACTGTAGTCCAACAGCATTAACAATGGCGTATTTTCTTTTAACCATAAGAAGGCCTGCCTTGCAGAAGTCGCCTTGTATGTATCATAACCACATGTATTTATTCTTTCACTTACAAGTTCATTCAGACCAAGGTCATCTTCAACAATAAGAATTGTTTCTTTTATCATATTCAATGGTATCGGTCTAAGTTACACTTTTACTATCTGTATAAACAAACCCATTCGATAAAGTATTTCTGCAAATTTATCAAATTGAACCGGCTTGGTAATGTACATATTACAGCCCAATTTGTAACAAGCTTCGACTTCTCGTGGATCGTCAGTTGTAGTTAACATAATAATTGGAATTCCTTTTAAATCATCGTTCGTTTTTATCCTTTTAAGTACTTCCAAACCATCCATTATTGGCATATTAATATCGAGCAATAATAGATAAGATTTTTCTACATCGCGTACCAACCCATCACTCACTCCGGACAAGAAATTCCAGGTTTCCATACCGTCTTTAAATCGGATTATATGATTACAAACACCGGAACCAACTAAACCTTCGTTGATTAAATCGGCGTGGCCATCATCATCTTCAGCTATCAAAATAATTAATTCTTTGTAAGTTTCCATTTATAGTATTATTAAAATTAGTCTTCAGAAAATTCTCTTTTTTGCAGCTCCACAAAGAAAACAGTTCCAACTCCCAGTTCGGATTCTGCCCAAATTTTTCCATGATTCTTTTCTGCAATTTTTTTTGCCAGACTCAGTCCCAGACCTTCGCCAGAGTCAGGTGAACTTGAATCTACCCGATAAAACACATCCCAAATCTTTTCCACCTGATTGGAGTTTATTCCAATTCCATTGTCTTGGATTTTGTAAGTAACTTTATTAAGATGAACCTGTGAGGTAATTTCAATTTCTAATTCACGGTTCATATCCCGATATTTTATCGCGTTGTTTATAATATTTGAGAATAACTGGTTCAATTGATTTTCATCTCCATAACAATCAGCTATATCATGAATTATAATTTTAGCATTAATCTCTGTAAGCTGAAAACTATGGTTTGTGATTATGGTATTGAATAACTTATTTATATCCACTTTTGAAACTGTGAGAATTACACGACCAGTTCTGGATATTTGTAGTAATCCCTTTATAAGTGTATCCATTTTGGCTACATTTGTCAATATAAAATTGAGCGATTTTGGAACAGCTTCTTTTGTAATCTTATCAATTTCTAATTTTACGTCGCTTAAAACAGCAACATCTTCAAGTAGTTTATTCAGTTCTACTGTTTGGCTTTTTAGACGCTGACTAAATCCCTGAATATTTACAAGTGGTGATCGTAAATCGTGAGATGTAACGTAAATATAGTTTTCAAGTTCTTTATTTTTTATTAATATAACTGTCTTAACTTGCTCTATAGCAGTTATATCAGTAATAATAGTTGAAAATAAGTTTTTACCCGTCGAAACAGCGGAAATGAGCAAATATTTGTCTAAAGGTTCATAGTAAACAGTGTGTTCAAACGATTCACCAGTAATTGCAACATGCACATATTTATCTAAATAGGGAGCTGTTTTTGTATGAAAAACTTCATCTGCCATTTTCCCTAAAACATCTTCCTTTTTCAGCCCAATAATCTTTGAAAACTGGTCGTTACAATCAAAAATTCTATAATTTATGGGCTCACCAAGCTCATTTAATACTAGTTCATACATTATTACCATTTCTGTCATGGCTCCGAAAAGGACTTTAAACTTCTCTTCACTTTCCCGTAATGCTTTGTCAGCGTTTTTACGTTCAGTAATATCGGTAATTGTACCTATTAATCTCAAGGGCCGATTATTACCATCAAATTCTAATTGCCCCAAGCCATGAACCCATTTTATGCACCTATCAACTTGATTAATAATCTGATATTCCATATCAAATTTTTTAAGTTTACCCAACACATGATTTGCAATATAGTTTTGCATTTTTGACCGCCAATCCGGATGAATAATATTGAGCCAACCAGCAAGACTACGAATATAACTATCATCAATTCCAAAAATACGATTAAGAATTATTGAGCTACTCCAAAATCCGGTTGATAGATCCCATACATAACTTCCCAATCCGGCAACTTCTTGTGATTCACTAAGTAAACGTTCACTTTCTCTAAGTTCTTTCTGAACTTTTTCCCGTTCTGTTATATCAGTAGAAATACCTGCTACACCTACTAATTTTCCTTGTAAATCCAGCAATGGAAACTTTACCGATAAATAGGTATGGTATCCATCTGATTCAATATTATGTTCTTCTATTGTAATTGGTTGCATTGATTCAATTACTTTTAAATCATTTGCATAATGTGAACTTGCAATTTTTTCAGGCATAAATTCAGCCCATGATTTACCAATCATTTCTTCTCCTTCCAGACCAAACAAAGAGCTAAATCTACGATTCATTAATATAAATTTTCCATTTTTATCGAGGGCGTAGATTAACGAAGTACTATTGTCTGTAATCTCCTGTAGTAATTTTTGACTTTCAAATAACGCTTCCTGTACTTTTACGCGTTCAGTCACATCGCGTATAACGCCCTCGTGTGATGTTATTTTGCCTTCTGAATTCATGCCATACCATCCATGATCTTCGACCCAAATTGGAGTTCCGTCTTTTTTTCGTAATTTGAAAATACTAATTTCTTCATTGTTGTCATTCAAATGAGAATTTTCACGATCGGACAAATCAAAATATAAATCCGATTTAATATCGATTTTCATCAATTCTTCTTTACTATCATACCCAAGTATTTTAACTATTGCAGGATTTACGTCAATAAATTTACCCTCAGGCGTACTTTTATAAACTCCATCGGGTATTTTTGTGACTAATGTTCTATAAAGTTCTTCACTCTCACGTAAAGCATCTTCTGCCATCCTGATTTCAGTTATATCCCTCGTTATACTTAATAAATGAGGTGTTTCTTCAAGTTCGAGAATAATGGCAGACATCATGCCAATGAAAATATCACCATTTTTTTTCCGAAACTGTGCTATTAAATTTTGAACAATTCCATCTTTTTTTAATCCTTTAACTAACCTGATTCTATCTGCGTTATTTACCCAAATACCTTTTTCAATAGCTGTTTTACCTAGAATATCATTTTCGGTGTATCCAGCCATTTTTGTAAAACCTTCATTTATAGACACGTATTCACCATCTTCTAATTTAGTAATATTAATTGCATCAGGGCTAGTGATAAATGCTTTTTTGAATTTTTCTTCACTATATTTTAATCTAAGTTCTGCTAATTTTCGTTCTGTAATATCCTGTATAACACCTGTTGTTCGGGAAAATTTGTTTATTACATCTTTTAAAACTTTAATATTGAGTGAAATATATTTTGTCTCTCCATCGGCACAGACTATTCGATGATCCAAAGATGAATAGTAAAAAATATCTGTTGACTGAAATGCCTTTTGTATTTCATTACCAACTACTGATATATCATCCGGATGAACGAATTTTTGGGCATACTCTGAAGAAGACATGGTGTATCCACCTTCCTTTTCGGCTGTAGTATGAAGGATTTTGTAAAAACTATCGGAAAATGTAAACTTATCGCTAATGATATCATAACTCCAACTGCCCAGTTTGGCAATTTTCATGGCTTCAGCCAAATTGGCTTCGCTATTACTCAATGCTTCGTCGGCTTTCTTCCGTTCGGTGATATCGCGATTTACTCCAATAATGAATTTTTCATTTTGAAGTTCAATAATCTCTGCAGACACCAAATGATCACGGATTTCGCCTGATTTCATTCGATGTTTCAATTCAATATTATGGACAGATCCATTTCGAGTTAAATTATCAAAGAATATTTCACGATCTTTTAGATCAGCCCAAAACATTAATTCACCTGTAGTCCTTCCAACAAATTCGCCATAAGTATAGCCGGTATGTTCAAATACACGTTCATTCACCTCCACAATTTTTCCGTCAACCATTGAAGTTAATATTATCAAATCGGGACTTGACCTAAACGCTTTTGCGAATTTTTCTTCCGATAATTTAATTGCATCTTCCCATCGTTTTCGCTCCGAAACATCACGCAAACTTCCTACAATTTTTTCAACTTTACCATCCGAATTGAAAATAAAGCCAGCAGATAATGAGCAATTAATAAGGGTGTTATCGCTGATTATAAATTGAGTTTCGAAATCTTTAATACGGCCATTCTCCTGTATCAATGACAAAATAGTTTCGCGGGCAGAGGGATCAATATATGCATCAAACATTGCTTTGCCAATTAATTCAGAACGATGATATTGACCTTTTGTAATAATTTCTATTGACGGACTGATTTCAAGTATAATTCCATCCAAACTTGTTTCAAAATAAACATCCTGTATATTTTCAAAAATACTTCGATATTTCCTTTCACTTTTCTGCAATTCATCAGCAGTTCGTTTACGTTCAGTGATGTCAATTGCCGTTGTCAAAAAGTATAAGGGTTTGCCATTACTATCACTTTGCAATGAAGTATTCATATCGACCCATAGAATTTTTCCTGATTTATGAATAAATCTTTTTTCCCAACGAGCTGAAGAACTCTCTCCATCAATTATAGAACTTATTATTTTTTCACTTTTTTCAACATCATCTTTATGAGTAATATCCGACCATCTTTGAGTTGAAAGTTCATCTTTAGAATAACCCAACATCTGGGCGAATGCCTTATTTACGTTAACTTTTCCATCCAAAGAAGTTAACGATTTACCATCAAGAGAATTTTCAAAAAAGGATTTGTATCTTTCTTCACTTTGACGTAGATTTTCTTCTTTCATTTTCCATTCCGTTATATCTTGCAAAGATCCGAAATAGCGTGAAATATGGTTTTCAATATCATACTCGAAACTTACTGTTTGAAACATATAACGTACAGGTCCATTTTCAGGATTTGTACGAAACTCTGTTTGACCAGATTCTTCACCAAGTAACATTTTCTTAATGTGACATTTTGCAATATCTCTATCTTCAGGATGAACAGCATTGAGATAACCATCAAACGAAGGAAGCACGTTGGAAAAATCGAGATTCAAAAGACGGTATATTTCCTTTGACCACCAACTCTGCTGATTTTCAACTATAAACTCCCAACTTCCAAGACGAGCATTCTCTTGAGCTCGTTCCAGTCGTTCGGTCGTTTGTTTCAAATTAGCCTCAAGCAGTTTATTTTCAGACACATCATATAGAAACCCGGTCCAGAGAGTATCACCAACTTCCGTTTTTTGGGGAATAGATTCAAAATGAACCCAAATAATCTTTTCATTAACCAGCATCCTCCCTTCCCAATAAAATGGGATGAGTTGTTCATTCGCTTCTTCATTTTTGTGAATGAATTCAGCTTTATCAGGCTGATAAACAAGACTTACAATTATTCCAGGGCTAGTATGTAAGGCTTCCTTGTTAATTCCTAGTATTTCACAAAAACGTTTATTTGCAAGTACGAAGGTATAAGGTGGTTGCACTAAATTATTCCAGCCATCTTCCAGCCATTTAGCTTGTGGTTTAACCCTAATTCTATAAATTCCTGTTGGTTGACTGTTTATTATATCAAGATTCAAATCAAGTTCAGATACAAGTCTTTGGTATTCGTCTACTGAAATGGGTAAATCAGATTGAGAAAGTTGTTTTTCATTTAACTCAAAAGCACGTTGTTGTAAATCTGGGACTGATATTGGTAATGATGTGTGTTTTTTCATACTAATTCCAGTTTATATTCAACAAGTATTTATGGAAAATAAAAATATCTAAGTGTATCAATTTTATTAAATCACAGCTCAATAAATCGTTGCTTTGGCAAATATAATAATAATTGTAGTTTCTCTTAATAAAAAAGAAAGTTATTTAATCAATCATTTATTAAAACAGGGGTTTTCAATTAGATTTGTAGTAATTAATATATTAATCTGAAGTCCAAACTATTACAATGGCAACAGATTATTCAACCAATTCTTTATTTAAAGTCTTAATATCAACAATGAAATCTACGATGCCTACAAACTCTTATTGATTTCTGCTAAAATTCATAATGACAAATTAAGAAGGCAATCAATTATCAATAAAATAGGCTAAGAATTTCACAATTCAAAAATATTCAATCTTCGTTGAAACTATGTATATCTATTTAAAAGATATATTTTAATAACCTCGACACTGATTTTGCTTGAAAAGCTATGAAAATAGCTTGAATAAAGCAAATATATGTTATATAACATAGTTTTATAGCATATAACCATGAAATAACTTGGATATTGTTGAAATTTCCTATACTTTTGCATTGTGATTTTTTCATAGTATTAGATTTAAGGTTAATTAAGATTGGTAGAATGCCGTGAGGCAAGCTACCTTTCGTCTTTTATAGAGGTTTTGTTTAATTAAACTCACTTTACAGAGACTCTAAAACAACACTAGAATAATTAATCGTAGAATGCCTAAATGATATATTATGTTAATGGTAACATCATTACTCCCGTAAATTAATATTTTTACGTTAATATAACGTTAACGTATTGATATTTAAGAATAGTTTAACGTAAAATATTTGCGAAATGCAAATTCAACCTGTATTTTTGCAATGTGATTTTTTCATAGTATTAGATTTAAGGTTAACAAAGATTGGTAGTATGCCGTGAGGCAAGCTACCTTTCGTCTTTTATAGAGGTTTTATTTAATTAAACTCACTTTACAGAAACTCTAAAACAACACCAGAATAATTAATCGTAGAATACCTAAATGACATTTTATATTAATATAAGCATCGTTATTCCCATAAATTAGTATTTTTACGTTAATTAAGCGTTAATCTATTAATTTTTAGGAATAGTTTAACGTAAAACATTTGCGAAATGTAAATTCAACCTGTATTTTTGCAATGTGATTTTTTCATAGTATTAGATTTAAGGTTAACAAAGATTGGTAGTATGCCGTGAGGCAAGCTACCTTTCGTCTTTTATAGAGGTACCATTCATAAATCCCCAATTCTATACTCATAAAAACATCATTATTTCAACCTTCACAAAATTGAAATTTACCAGTTCCCGGCTTCAAACTACTGTCACTTGCCTCTTTCAAACAAAAAAGCTACTTTTGCAATAAACATTCATTCAGGTAACAATATGAACATTCTTCTCCTCGGATCGGGCGGTCGCGAACATGCAATAGCTTGGAAAATAGCTCAAAGTCCTAAACTTACTACGCTTTTTATAGCTCCCGGAAATCCCGGTACGGCTGCTGTCGGCACGAATCTAGCAATTGCTGCAGACAATTTTCCAGCTATAAAAGAAGCTGTTCTCGAAAACAATATTGATATTGTGGTCGTCGGACCAGAAGATCCATTAGTAAAAGGGATTGTAAACTTTTTTGCAGAAGATCCAGAATTGAGCAACATCCCCGTTATTGGACCAGATAAAATTGGAGCTCAACTTGAAGGAAGCAAAGATTTTTCAAAACAATTTATGTTCCGTCATAACATTCCAACAGCCGGCTATCTAAGTGTAACTTCAGCAAACATTGCCGAAGGTATAGCTTTTCTAAAAAGCATTGATGCACCTTACGTTCTAAAAGCTGACGGATTAGCCGCCGGAAAAGGAGTATTGATTTTAAACGACTTAGAAGAAACGATCTCTGAATTAAAGGCTATGCTTGATGGAAAATTCGGGGCAGCAAGCAAAACAGTCGTTATCGAAGAGTTTTTATCAGGTATTGAATGTTCCGTATTCGTAATTACCGACGGTATAAATTATAAAATTTTACCTGAAGCGAAAGACTATAAACGCATTGGCGAAGGTGACCAAGGATTAAATACCGGTGGAATGGGCGCCGTCTCTCCGGTTCCATTTGCGAACGTTGAATTCATGCGCAAAGTAGAAGAACGGATTATCAAACCTACAGTTGATGGACTCAATAGCGAAGGAATTATTTACAAAGGATTTATATTTTTCGGACTTATAAAAGTAAACGGCGAACCGGTTACAATTGAATATAATGCTCGCATGGGTGACCCCGAAACTGAAGTTGTAATGTTGCGCATTAAAAGTGATTTTGTAGATTTATTGGAAGGTGTGGCGCATGGTAATTTGAATGAAAAGACAATAGAATTTGATAATCGGTCTGCAGTTACCGTCATGCTAGTTTCAGGCGGCTATCCTGAAGATTATGAAAAAGGCAAAGAAATTACAGGAACAGACTCAGTTGAAGACAGCATAATCTTCCATGCCGGTACAACATCCAAAGATGGCAAAATTGTCACCAACGGCGGACGGGTAATGGCAATTAGCTCATACGGGTCTAATAAAAATGAAGCATTGGCGTTATCATTTAAGAACGCAAAAAAAATTCAATACGAAGGAAAATATTTCAGAAGTGATATTGGTTTCGATTTATAGAAAAAGATGGCAAAAATATTAGTTGTTGACGATGAACGCAGCATCCGCAATACGCTTAAAGACATTTTGGAGTTTGAGAAACACCAGGTGACTTTGGCCGAAAACGGCAAACTAGGATTGGATGCTGCTCAAAATGCAGTTTTCGACCTCATTTTTTCGGACATAAAAATGCCCGAAATGGATGGTATCGAATTGCTAGTCAGTTTGCAGGAACTAAGTATTGAAGCTCCCATTGTAATGATATCCGGACATGGAAATATTGAAACAGCGGTAGAATGCATAAAAAAAGGTGCTTTTGATTTTATAGTAAAACCTATTGACCTGAATCGCCTTTTAATTACCGTACGTAATGCCCTAGAAAGAAATACGTTGGTAACCGAAACAAAAACCCTCAAAAAGAAAGTTGCCAAACGTCACCAAATGATTGGTATTTCTCCCGCAATTGAAAAAGTACGCATGATGATAGAACGCGTTGCACCAACAGATGCCCGTGTGCTTATTACCGGCGATAATGGAACCGGAAAAGAAGTTGTTGCCCGACTTCTTTATGAACAAAGCAACCGTACAGACGCTCCGTTTGTAGAAGTAAACTGCGCAGCAATCCCATCAGAACTTATTGAAAGTGAGCTTTTTGGACACGAAAAAGGAGCTTTTACGTCAGCTATCAAACAGCGCATCGGTAAATTCGAACAAGCTGACGGAGGGACAATTTTTTTGGATGAAATTGGCGATATGAGTCTTTCTGCCCAGACCAAAGTACTCCGTGTACTGCAAGAAAATGAACTTACCCGCGTGGGCAGCGACAAAAGCATTAAGGTAAATGTGCGCGTACTTGCTGCCACAAACAAAAATCTGAAGAAAGAAATTGAAAATGGCAATTTCCGTGAAGATTTATTTCATCGCCTGAATGTGATTCCTATTCATGTTCCTAGTCTGGACGAACGCAGAGAAGACATTCCATTGCTTATAACTCATTTCTGCGAATTAATTTGTAGTGAACAGGGCATTCAACCAAAAATTTTTGATGAAGCCGGAATTGAACTTCTTAAAACCCGTTCCTGGACAGGAAATATCCGCGAATTACGCAATGTGGTAGAACGTTTAATCATCCTTAGCGGAGCTGTTATTGGCAAGGATGACATAGAAATGTTTGCTTAAAACCCACTTCTCCATCAACTTTCTCAAAAAAAATTATATACCACTAGTGGTGTATCAGTTCTCGATTGTCATATAATCAAAGAATGCTATAGCTGAAAAAAATTTACAACAAAAGTTTTTATCTTTGTCGCACTGTTAGTAGCAAATATTAATTTACTATTTTAAAACATGCTAGAAACGATAAAGGCATTGAACGAAGGAAATCACTCGGCATTTGAACAATTATTTGACAATTGGTATGAACCGCTGTGTAGATATGCTTACTCCATTTTAAAAGATATGGACGAAGCTGAAGATGTGGTACAAAAAACATTTTGTAAACTTTGGGATCAACGGGAGTCCATAAACATTCAAAGTTCAATCAATTCTTATTTATATCGTATAGTTCACAATGAAAGCATAAACACAATTCATCAACAGACTAATCATAACGAGCACAATCTGAATTACATATCCACCATGAATTCAGATGCAAATACGGTGAGTGAGCACATTGAAAGTTCTGATTTGCAAAAAGCAATAGAAATCGCTCTCGCAACTTTACCTCCGCAATGCAGACGGGTATTTGAAATGAGCAGAATGGAACAGTTATCATATGCAGAAATTGCGAAACAGTTAAATATATCAACGAATACTGTTGAAAACCATATATCCAAAGCGCTTAAACTGCTTCGCGTAGAGCTAAAATATTTTTTAACACTTAGTTTATTTCTTCAATTACTTAAATAACAAAGCCATGAAAAAAGAAATCGACAATTTATTGGCACGGTATTTTGGAGGAAATACAACTGAGCAAGATATGCTCGACCTTGAAAAATGGATTTCATCGTCATCCGAAAATCAATCATACTTTGATCAATTAACTAATCTTTACGCCAAACTGGGCAATTTAGAAACAAACATTCCTGCTCCTAATACCGAACAGGCCAAGAAATCTTTCATGGCATATATTTCTATGCAAAAAGGGATTTCTGCTACAACTATCAAAGAATCAAGCAACAAACCATTTTTCGGACGCTGGATGTATTTAGCGGCAAGTATCGCTTTAATATTAACTTTATCTATTACTGCCTTATTGATTTTCAACTCTGAGCATCAAGTTGTTTTAGCCACACAAATGACTTTAAAACAGGATGTTTTACCCGATCAGACACAAATAAAATTAGATAAGAACAGTAAAATAACTTACAGTTCGAATTATGGCAAAAAGAATCGCAATATTAAGTTAGAAGGCAAGGCATTCTTTTCTGTCGGTCACAAAGGCAATGGAACTTTGAAAATAACTGCCGACGAAACTTATATCGAAGACATTGGAACACAATTTACTGTTTCGGCATATCCTGACAGCAACAAGGTAAGTGTAAATGTAAAAGAAGGAAAGATTCATTTCTTTACAACAAAAAATAGCGGGTTAGTACTTACAGCTAATGAAACAGGGATTTATAATAAACAGACTAAAGAATTTGCAGTTTTAAAACTTCACAAGGATACAGTAGTCAAAGACCTAAAACATATTCAGTTCAATGGAATATCATTACTGAATGCTATGAAAATAATAGGGAAACAGTACGGTGTCATAATTTTATTTGACCAACCAAGCATTGAAGAACGAGAAATCACAGTGAATTTCGATGGCGAAAATGTGGAAATGGTACTTCAGGTAATTGCTGAAACATTAAATCTGGATGTGAAAAAAATACCCACCGGCTATTTATTAAGCAACTCTAAAAAAGCCACGAAACAATGACCAGACTGACTCGCAGCCTTGTATTATGCATTGTAATCCTAATTCCAACTACAGTTATCGGTCAAAACGGCTATGCTGAAAAAACAGTAAATTTACCTACAGGCAGAACAACCCTCAAAAACATTTTGAAAAGTTTAAGCGAGCAAACCGGGTGCATTTTTTCATATGATCCTACAGAAATAATTGACAAACAGAAACTTGACATTCCAAAATGCTCTAAACTACCACTCGTCAAGGCACTTCATAAAGTTCTGCCAAAACAGATTCAGTTTAAGCTAAATGGGAAATATGTAGTGTTACAAAAGGCAATTGGCTCAAGTACTTCAACAAAAGAACTCAAAAAAAGCCAACCACAGCAACTGCAAGCTGCAAATCAAGAACAAAAAATTGATATTAAAATCAGCAAAAATGACCCAAAAGACAGTTTAACTTCTTTGAATTCAAAAACAGATGTTCAACCAGAGAACAGCAAGACATTTAAGAGTCCTGATTTAATGCAGATAGATTCTGTTCCGGAAAATACGTTTAATCAGGAACCGGCGTTGACTAAAAAAAACATTGAATCTGAAACTCAAAACCCGGCAATAAGTTCTACTTCAGCCGCATCGTTAGACTCCATAAAAACGACTCCTATTAAACTTGACAATAAAACGTCGAGATGGCTTTTCGAAATAGAACTTGCAGGAAACAACCATTTAGCAACAGTATCGTCGCACATTGGCTTAAAGAGCATATATTCAATTATTTCTATAGGCGCCGATTACAACAAATCATATCATTTGGGACTAGGATTAGGGACTAATCTGAACTTTGGTAAACACATTGGACTGGACCTTGATCTGACTCAATATGCAATAGCGGGTGGAAGAAGCAAGAAAATTAAAATAAAAGCAGCCACAACGCAACTTAGTGCCGATTTAAATTATTCCATTGGTCAACGATTGAAAATTTTTGCAGGACCTTCGGTTTATATAATAAAATCGAGCTACGTAAACAGAACGACAACCGTTTTAGGGAACTTTTTTGGATATAGTGCCTTAGTAGGAATTAGAATAAATCTTGCAAAAAAACCAGGAGAAATTCTCAAAATACAAAATTAAAATTATCAATATTCAATTCATTATAAGCTTATTACACTTGCATAATAGGATCTAAAACCTATATGTTTTCAAATTTTTTATTTATTTTCCATATTATAATAGTGGTAATGACAATGTTGTTTGTCTTAAAGATATAAGAAAACATATTTCCATCAACAAACAGTAAAAAATAATTATTATGAAAAAAGTAAATCTATTAGCAATCCTTGCTATCTCATTCGGATTAACAGCAATGGTTTCGTGCACTACAGACTTGACTTCGGCAACAGATGCAGCTTTAACAGCAACAGCAACAGACGAAAATCAAGCTGCATCAATTAACGATCAGGTTGTAAGCACTTCCGACGACTACCTAAATGCTCTGGACGCAACAGGTTATCAGGCGGTTAAAAGTAATACTGGTTCAACTCCTGAAAAGACAAGCATTAAATTAACTATAGACAGTATTACAATCACTGTTGACAGAGTTGGTTTGAATGATTATCCAAAAAACATTTGCTTGGATTTTGGAACCGGCGTTACTGTAAAACGCGGGAACGTACTTAAAGGCAAGATTTATATAACTGTTAGCAACAAAATGACAATTGCAAATTCAACCAGAACATTTTTATTCTCTGACTTCTATGTTAACAACAATGCAGTAAAAGGTTCAAAAGTTGTAACTTATATGGGATTGAATGCAAGTTCTCAACCTTATTGGACAATTACTGCAAATGATACAATTATCCGGGCAGATGGATCGAAAGTTACCTGGAATTCAGAACGGGTTCGCACTCGCATAGACAACAACAATACACCTAATATTTATTGGGATGATACCTATTCAATTACTGGATCGTCAAATGGTGTTAACGCAAAAGGAGTAGCTTACACAATGACTATCATGGACACTAATCCATTAATTATCAGTGGAAACTTCCCATACTTCACTAAAGGATCTGTTACAATTACCACAGATAGCAAAACAGTATTAGTTGATTATGGAGATGGAACGAAAGACACAATAGCTACGGCCACAATAAATGGTGTTACGAAGGAATTTAATTTGAAAAAATAAACTTAGATTCAAATTAATAAAAAAGGTCTGCCGAAATTAATCGACAGACCTTTTTTGGTTTACACCTACTTCTGAAATGACCTCAGATTTGATGAAGAGTTTCTCCTGATTTTGATTTACAACTGTAAAAGATCAATATATTGACTATCAGAATTCATTGTACCATCGGGTGAAGAAAAATAAATCCAACAATGAACAGGCTGCCCTGCCCATACTGAAGGTAATTCAACATCGGTAGTACCAGCACCTCTCAACACCTCATTTTGTTTTAGAATACCAATTTTAGATCCAGCATTCAGAAATACAAAATTTGCGCTGTCATTATCATCACCCTGATATCCTACTGTGGTATCCCATGTTAACTGAATAGTAGTGCCAGCTGTGATGGTAACAGCATTCAAACCGGAAGTATTTAAACCTCCCTTAGAGATGATTAGTTTGCTAAAATCGATTGAATAGTCGGGATATTCACCCGCAATGGCTGTTTTAAAACCCAACGAGATACCCTGATTTACGCCACTTGTACCACCAAAAGTGATCTTAAATAAGTTTCGCATGCAAGTCAACTCTTTATTGACCATAGCAAATTTTGCACGCTGTGCCACTTGCTTTGGCGATTTAGGGTTGGATGGTGCAGTGTATACTCTCAGATAGTTTTTACCTGTTGCTTTTGATATTGCTGCAACGGCACTGCCGTGTCGACCGGAAATTTTTCCGAATGTTGTTGAATCAAATGTGCTCATAAATTTTGTTATTTAATTGTTTGACTATTTTATAATTTGTCATACAGATTGTTTTTATATTGTTTTGAAACGATCATTTTTGTGATTTTACCCTCCTTTGAAAAATGATAGTTTCTATTGTTAGTGTTTATAGAGGAACCGTAGAGCAATCCTAGAGGAACTCTAGAGGAAGTGGTGTGCAAAATGGGGTGGCGGACGAACTGTTTTTACGTGTGTCATAGTTATGCTCTGTATTAATTTTATGCAAAGATACGAACATACATACACACAACTACTTGTAATTCAGTTGTATAATCTTATATATAAGAAAATACAAGTTTGTACAAGTTTGTACAAGCCAAAACAAGTCCTGAAAGCTAAACAGAGGGAGAGAGCAGATTCAAACGGGCAAAAGAAATACTGATAGTGCAACACGAAAGGTTGCGCTACCAGTAATGGAAAAAGGTGAGGAATGATGGTTAGAGATGCAGGAGGATGTGGTCTATTTTGGCAGAAACGCTGTTTAGACTTTCCCGCTCACGTTCTGAACAATACTCGTATTGGAAAATGGAGTTATAGGTTCCAATATTCCAATTGAAGTAATTTTCCATGGCTTTATATAAAGCCATTTTATCCCCATATCCACAGGCTATTAATTTTGGATTGTACGCTTTTAATGCTTCAATCATTAGCCGAATGCCTTTGCCTTTTTCGGTAGAGAACTCGGCTCTTAGTTCTTTGGCTAGCTTTTCTCTTTGTTGATGAATAAGAAAAGCGGGGAATTCTTTTGCTTTCTTAGTAGGCTTCGACGACAGGAGTGGTAGCGGACTAGTGGCTGTTTTGAGTTTGTTGGTCAATTCCAGGCAGTAGATTTTGGATAGCAGAATCAGTCTGTTGGAGAAAAAGGTGCGTGACCCCTGTTCGGTGCTGTGCCCTCTGAGGTTGTTCAGCTCTGTCAGGTTATCCAGCCGGGGATGAGAAATATAATCGTCGCCATATTTCTCAATAAGCCAGCCCGCTAAGTTTATATTGTTGGGATAGTAGAGTTCAATATCCTTGCCTGTGAGTTCTTTGTAGCGGGAGCAGATATGCGCTGCTCCATAGGCTGGTCTGTTTTGATTCCAATGGATAGGTATCAGTCCTTCAGCACATAATTTGGTTACGCTGCGGCAATAAGCCTCAATGAATTCGGCTTCGTTTTCGCCACAAAATTCCTGCACCTCGTCTTTGGCATAAATACCCAGACAGAATATCTGTGTGCCTTCGTCGAAATTATCGCAACTGTAGTGAATAAAAAAGACTGAACGATAGGATGGTAAGGGTGTGAGCATACTGTGTGATTTTTCTTATGGGTTCAACGATATTCGGTTTAATTTTATTCTGATAATTAAAGGTGGTTACTTCAAAACCTATACGTGTAAAATGTGACTAATTAATTACGAAACTGTTTTTATTGCTTGTTCGATAAATTTAAAAAAACAGATATTAGCTTGCCATTCATGCTTGCCATACTTTCCTTTTGTGGTGATAATTGGTGATTTAAAATTTTCCAAAGTGGAATCGTTGTAGCCATCTTTCCCATTAGATAATGGATGTTCATTACTAAATGTAAGGTCTATAGAGTACTCAAGAGCATGTATAATTTTATTGCATGCTTTTCTGAAGTCTAATACTTCTTGCGTTCCATTATCGTGGGTTAATATACCAATATCATTTGAAGGAAATACATTGGATTCTTCATTGTTATCAGTGCTATGAACATCTTGTAAGCTCCTCATTAAAGCGGCCATTTCAATCAATTCCTTTATAAATGTGTTTTCAAACATATCTTTAAAAGTATTTCCAAACAAGCACCAAGGTTCATCCCATGGATGTCCGAGGTTTTTAAAATCATATTCAGCTAGAATATATGAACTCAATTTCCAACACTTCTCTTTTACGGAGCCTTCAATCTGATTATAATATATGTTTTTCATTTGTCATTGGGTTTCCTTTTAATTTCAGAATTAATACCAGTTACCAACATGATAACACAGAGTAAAGTCGCAACACTAAAAATGAACCCTAAAAAGTACCATTCACTAGTAAATAATTTGAAAGAAATTATAAACCCGATTATGCTAAATACTAGAAAAGCGAATATCACTACATCATAAGATTGCTCTCCTTTAGCTATTTTATTTGATCTCTCCCTCTCCTGGTGAAATTTATATCTTTCGTTTTCATATTCACCTGCTTTATATTTATATCCGCACTGCAAACATGTAATTACTATTTTACCACTCCCAATTGTACCAGCCAATAAGCCTACTCCGCCAGTAAGTATGGCTCCAGCTAAGGCATTGCCACCACTAAAGCCTTTCTTATCTGTTGATAATTGGGTTGACTGACATTTAGGACAACTCAATAGCTTTTCATCACTAATTGGAGCAAAAGTTGGTTGGATAGTAGGATGAGTGATTGACTGTTTAACCATAGGTATCCCACAATTAGGACAACTTAAAGCTTTATCGCTTATTTCTTTTCCGCATTCAGGGCAATTGATTAGTGCCATAATATTATATGATTTTAAATTAAATAATAAAAACTTTTATTTTGCAATTAATTAACCTCGAAATCTAACTCTTCTTCCAGTCTTAAAATCTCTCTAAAATGCACATCTAAATCTTCAAAAGTAGTATAGTTTCTTTTGAGAGGAAAAAATGAGTCGCTCCACCACCCATCCATGTATATTTTATATATACCTTCGGTGCTTCTTCGCGGGAAAGCAGCAATGCTACATTCGTTGAAAGATATAAATGTTTCAACGTGACCATTAGAGGTATCATAAAAGTAACTCCAAGATTCAATTAGTTTATCTCTAGTTTCCAGGTCAATGATTTCAATTTGATTTAGTGATTTCCCACTAAAGCTATACCACTCCTTTAATCGTCTAATAGCTTCTACATCAGATTTTGGTGCGCCATAACCAAAAATTGTAACAATATAAGCTTTTTCTAAATAACTTTTGAGGCTATCCCATTGGTGAGCAATAAATATATCGTCCGTGTAGTTCTTTTCTTTAATGGGGTAAAGTAGAGGTATTGTCTCAAATTTATTTTTGCATATTGGACATTTGGATTCTATATAACCATATCTATTGTCTGCTTTACAAATACCGACATCAACACAGCCGTGTAAGAATAATAATTCAGGTAAATCTTTTGTTATCTTCCGAACACGTCTATAAGCTTCAAGTAAAAGAGGATCCCAATTGAATGTCGCAATAGCATCTTTTCCTCTTAACGATATGATTAATAAATCATAAATTGTTGGATTGTCAGGTAATCGAAGCTTAGACATATAGTTCCATATTTCAGATTCTAGCTTTTGTCTTATTTCAAGACAATCATCTCTCTCATATAATTCCGAATAAATATCTTCGAGATTTTTACTCGTAGTTTTCAGAGATATGCCTTGGAAACATTCACTCAAACCTAACGCTTCAATAAAGTTGTTCATGGCAGAACATTTAATTCCATTTTTATCTCCAGTTGGAATGGTTGCCATAGTTGCCCCAGCACCTAATATAACTAGGTGAGGTTTATATTTGAGTTCGGTGTATTTTTCATTTCGCATTTATACTTAGATTATATGAGGGATTTTAACGCAAGTTTATAGACAGTATAACCCTCATCTATTTCATCAGTAACTATTAGTTCAAGAAAAATACATGGAGGATTTTGAATATTTCCATTGGACAATTGCTCCATAAATATTGACCTCTTATCTTCTTCTACAATTCTGATTAGAAAGTTTTCGTATTGGTCTATATATTCTACATAGTGCAACCTTGGGCTTGGGCTTGTCCTTACAATCGTTTTCTGCTTGTCCAGATATTCATAAACAGGCGAGAATATCTTGAAAAGGTTTTGTCTGCTTTGAGCATCGGCAACTAAATTGAGGCTCGATAAACCGAGATTAATTTCCTGAATGGTTTTATGCATAATTTTTTTATTATTACTTGTCATTATTTCACTACCGCCTTCCCATTTTCCACTTTCATGTAATCGCGTTTTATAGCTTCGTTGATACCTCGTTGCATAGAGGCTTCTACGTTTGTGCCTGATCTTGCAAAACTAAAGAGTTGCGCTGTGAGTTTTGCTAAATCAGTTGTTGGCAAACTGATTTGCTCCTGAAGAATTTGTTTTATTCCGTTTGCCACTTCTTGGGGTGGTAAATCCACAGCATCGCGAATGGAGAGCGGACGATATAATTCGTAATTCTCGCACTGTTCTTTGTTATTCCAAAAGAATGTAATACCATCGTGCTCCTTTTGAAAATAAGGTAGCGATGCAAATAAAATTTCAAAGTAAGTATCGAGCCTTTGCCCTAATCGGGAGATACCCCACGAATTCAGCACCCGTTTACATAATAAGGCTCTGCTTATAGGGGCTTCGGTCTGCATTACTTCCTCAATTTCTTTAATAATAATGTGTTTATATTCCTGCAACATAAAATTTTCGGGCAGGTATCCGGAATATGCTAATTGGGTGTAAACATACGGAACTTTACAATCTGGCTCTTTGTGTTCCATTATGATTGGCTCTAGTCTATCTTCAATAAGCGGAACAAATGTAGCAGAACTTGCCAATGTCATTTCAGAAAAGGTTTTCCTCTCTTCGGCTAACCGACCGTTTGAGGTTGCGGACTGAGGATTATTTTCGGCTTCTTGAATAGCTTGCAATATTTGCTGTAGTACTGCCGATGGATTTTCCCACCAATCCATTGTCCACACTTTGCAGATATTCCAACCTAATAATCTCAATACGCTATTTTGGACAATTTCCCTATCACGAGCAGTCTTGGTTTGTCGGTAGTTATCACCATCGCATAAAACTCCTAACAGGTAGTTGGATGGTCTCGATTTATCAACTATCCCTAAATCTATTTTATACCCTGAGCAACCGATATTGGTATGTACCACATAGCCATGTTTGCGAATCTCTTGGGCTATAAGGTTCTCAATTGAAGTATGTGAGATTGCACTTGTATGTTTATCCGTAACAATTTGCTCTCCCTTTTGCGCATACTCCAGAAAACGCCTTAGTCCCGCGACACCAATAGAGGATGTTTTGTTTAAATCAATTTGGTCCGCTCTGAGTGTGGAATAAATAATCATTTCGTATCTTGCACGCGAAACCGCCACATTTAGTCGGCGTTCGCCACCAAGTCTATTCAACGGACCAAAATTCATGCTTATTTTTCCTTCTGAATCAGGACCATAACCAACTGAAAATAAAATTACATCACGCTCATCGCCCTGAACATTTTCCAGGTTCTTGATAAACAAAGGCTCTTCCGATTCTAATGCCAATCGCTCTAACTCGGGATTGAATAAGAACTTATCAGAAAGAAGATCTTCGATAAGAGTTTGCTGCACTGAGCTGAAAGTAACTACGCCGATACTTTTTGTTCTTAGATTTTCATCAAGCAACCGTCGGCATATTTCGTTTACAACAGCAAGTGCTTCTTCTTTATTTTGGCGAGACTTCCCTTTGTCGTAAAATCCTTGTATGGGAACAAAACTAACTTTGGACTCGATGTTATCGGGCGAAGGAAATGTAAGTAGTTTATTGTCATAATATTCCGAGTTGCTGAATGCAATCAGGCTTTCGTGCTTGCTCCGATAATGCCAGAGCAGGTGCTTGGAAGGCATTGATAATGCCAGACAATCGTCAAGAATGCTTTCAAGATCTTCCATCTCAATATTGTCTTCGTCAACTGTATTTGTTGAGAAGAAGTTGGTTGGTGGCATTTGTTTTGGATCACCTACAACAATCATGTTATTACCTCTGGCTATGGCTCCAATAGCCTCGTAAGTGGGCATCTGTGATGCTTCATCAAAAATCACCAAATCAAACTTTTCAGCATCTGGGTCAATGTACTGCGCTACAGACATTGGGCTCATAAGCATGCAGGGGCACATTCTTGACAGTAGAGTTGGAATGGAATCTACAATTTTACGAATAGACATTCCCCGACCGTTATTTCGAATATTTTTTTGAAGTATCCCAACTTCTGAATTTTGGGAAGCCTCTCGGGTAAAATTAGGGATGTTCGATGCTAATTTTGCAAAGATTTCTTTCTTAGTTAATTCCTCAAAATTAGCTTTCAGTTGTTTGTATTTTAGAATAACATCATTAAACAATTTGCCTTTAAACATATCCAGACTAGGTTCTTCGGCTACAATGAAATTTATACAAGCCCGATAAATGCTTTTTTCGAATATGCTCACAAACTCATTAGCAGGGATATTTGTAGTTTTATATTTTTCAGCTATAAAACCAATACCTTGTTTTTCAAATTTATCTACAATCAACAGCCACTGATACCACTCTTTTAATTTGTCTAAATTCGACAACCACAAATTCAATTGTGAGGAGTATTCAGTTAACCACTGGGTTGAACTCTCTTTGTAAAGAGTTTCCTCATTCAGTCCCAAGGTACTTTGTAAAAGTTGTTCTTCTGATAGAATTGTTTTGAAGAGATTGACAAACCCGGTCAATGCTGCTCCATGTATTGTTTTGAATGAATTGATTCCTTCGCCTAGCTGTTTGGATAATGTTTCTTTTAATGATACTGCACCTGATATGTCATTCGTGCATTGAAGAATAAATGAGTTTATCTCCAACATATCATCAATAATTTTATCTATCGTTTTCCAATTTTCAGTTTTGCCATATTTACCAAACAGTGCAGGCAATTGAGCCGTGTGTTTTCCGACCTCTTTGTGGTGTGCCTGATACTCTACAATACCCTTCAAAACGCTGCTAACATCACTTTCAATATAAGATTTAGTTAGTGCATAAAGTTTGATTTGTTTCTTGATGCTTCTCTGTCCGAAAAACTTTGGCAAGAACCATTTTGCAGAGCACTCATCCCATTGAGACAATAGTTGTTTAGCCTGAATGTTTAAAACCTCATCCGAGTAATTTATTTCAATCTCATCCTTTAGTTGATCTCTTCTTTTTCCAAGTACAGAGACTTCTTTGTATTCAGCCAATGCTTCTGTAATCATTGGAAGTGTAAGTAAGGACGGAGTCAACTCCGGGATCTGAATTAATTTTTCAATTAGTTTAGTCAGAGCTTCGCTTTCGCTTTTATTCAAGGCTGATGTTGTGTCACTGAAAAACAATTTTGAAATGATGGGGCTTTGTTCTTGAATTTTCCTCAATAGTTCAATTAAGCTCTTCAATTGAATCGTTACATCTTCTCTAAATTGAGGTGAATAAGTACTTATTTTTATCCCAGTCAATGGATGTTGATGTGGATGTGCATAAGCATTTGAATAGCTTACTAATTCTTCTACAAGCTCTTTACATTCTATCAATTTGTTCTCAGATAATTCAGCGATTAAATCTGTCGGAATAGCAAACTCGTTTTCATTACAAATTGAAAGATAGCGAGTAATAGCATCATACATTGAGAATCCAAACGGATACTTTTTATGCAAAGCATAGACGTATTTATTCAATTGGGTTCTTAGGCCTAACAAACGAGTTGATTCTTGTTGAAAACTTTCGGGGGACGCATATTTTAAAACCTCTGATGTTGTTTTAAGTTGCGAAAGAATAGCCGTTTTTTTAGCTTTATTTGAGTGAAGTTCTAAACAAAAAGGATCTAATCCAATGGCAGCTAAACGGTTTTGGACAACAGACAATGCAGCCATTTTTTCGGCGACAAACAAAACTCTTTTACCCTTGTACAGCGCATTGGCAATAATATTGGTAATGGTTTGTGATTTTCCTGTTCCGGGAGGTCCATGTAAGATAAAAGTGCGATTGTTTACTCCTTCATATATTGCCTCTAATTGAGATGAATCTGCATTAATCGGAAGAACAATATCAGCGGGCGATAGTTCCTTTTCTAACACGGTTGCATCCATCATGTCCTCTTCAACGTCCCATTCAAGTTTTCCGCTTATTAAACTTGAGACTATCTTATTCTCTTTGAGTTTGTGCAGGTTGCTGTGGATGTCATTCCACATAATGAATTTACTGAACGAGAAGATGCCAAGTATAGCTTGTTCTTCAACATCCCACTTCTTCTGATTCTTTATTCCGTTTCGGATAATGGAATAGATTAGTTTTACATTAACTCCACTATCATCAGTTGGTAAAGGGTCTAGTCCTGAAATGGTAATCCCAAAATTTTGCCGAAGCATTTCCAATAATGTAATATTCATCATTGCATCTTCTTCGCGAGAGCGAATAATATATCCTTTGGCGGCAGATTTGCGAATAATCTCGACCGGTAATAATAAAATCGGGGCATATCTTGGACGTTCACTTGTTGGAGTTTCGTACCATTTCAATAACCCAAGAGCCATATACAATGTATTAGCTCCATTTTCTTCCAACGATATGCGGGAAGAACGATATAAATGCAGCAACGAACGGCTCAGTTCTGTGTCGTTTAAATAGGATCGTAAGCG
>Ga0209123_1000100_pt1 | contig 144762 bp, 144 predicted proteins | sample BarGraIncu00431A_FD_184500 | JGI IMG/M metagenome (GOLD analysis project Ga0209123, IMG submission 184500) | Arctic peat soil microbial communities from Barrow, Alaska, USA - Barrow Graham LP Incubations 004-31A (SPAdes) (version 2) | ecosystem: Environmental > Terrestrial > Soil > Wetlands >... | reverse complement strand
TTAAAATCCCGGCATAGGTATCAGTTTCATCGTCAACTAAAGCAACTTCCATTCCCATGGTGAGTTTGTCAGCTTGCTCTTTTGTGACAGACAAGGTGATTGGGAGAGGCCATGCCAAACCATTGGTCAAATGTTTTGTGGCTACAACACTTTCGTAATTAGCTTTATCCATGAATCCGGTTAAGGGGCTAAATGCACCCATACCAATCATTAATAGGTCAGATGTTTCTCTCGATGTCATCCGAATCGTCGGTAAAGTTTTTGCTTTGGCCAATGCCTCTGCCCGTTGTGATTCTGGAAGCAATACTGGTGTTAATTTTCCGCCATGGGGCGCTACTAGTTTAGACATGTTCTAGTCCTCCTCATTTACTTATGTGACTATACTCACAATTAAAGACTACCATCGAGGCCATATTAAGTCAATATCTTTACAATTATATTATTATATGGTGAAGACATGGATTATTGGGGTATTATGTATAAAATTGCAATAATCTGAGTATTGGGCTCTATATCACTTCTCCAAAAACCTATAAAAAAAGTCCGGAAACCTCTTATAACTGATGAAGTACTAAGTATATGCCTGCGGCTCAAGCATGTACTTAACACCTTACAGCTAAGGTTTCCGGCTGTGATGAACCTTCGCTTGCCCTATCGCGCTGGTCAAGAGATTGCATTTTTTAGAACCTTCAATTACAAACTTCATCTGATCAATTACTAATCTAACAATTATAATAAAGTCCTATGGTATAGCTATTTTCTTTAAAATTATTTATGTTTTTTAATTTGTTTTCAATAAATCACTGCGAAATTTGAGGTAAGTAGCAATGCCCTTCATTATCTGCATTTGTACAGTAACGATCAATAAACTCCTGAGGGAGCTTCTTAATAAGAAGCACTGGGATATCGGATTTGTTGAGCACGTTATGCGCTAAACTACCGTTAATTAAACCTTTTAAACTAGTTAGTCCTCGCGTACCCATAATTATTAACCTAAATTCATTTTTCGTCGCATAACTAAGGATCGTCTTTGAAATATCAGAAATACTAGTTTTTGTATATATGACATGCTGTTTGACGTCGTGTCCTCGCTCTAGAAATATTTCGTTGGTTTTGGCGAGTATTTCAGAATATTGCATTATTTTTTCAGAATCGGCTTCCCCCATTAAGTGTTTCACCCAGTCCAGATCAGGGTTAGTCGTCCTAGTTTCCATCGAATCGGAGCCCGCTCCCCCAGTGCCTTCCACCCCTTCTTGTACATGCAAAACAGTCAACTGCATATTGGGTATACTATAAAATAAGTTGGCTGCGTAAACGGCTGCTGAAAAGGAATGCGGTGTACCATCAGAGTAAAGAAGTACTTTTAGCGTATCGGTGTTAGTCATGCCATATCCCCCCTATTAAAGATTTGGATCAATTATAACATGATTATGCTTATTTATTTAGATCTTCGTATTATCTTTATTTAACCAAAAATATCCAAGCACCACACCTCTATTTGTATGATACTTGGTATTATTGCTCTCATTTTAACGTTTTATCTTATCTACTCACTATTTTTAATTCAACATAGTTTGGGTATAGTTCAACTTTGTTAAAAGTTTATCGAAATGTCCATATCATGTCAATCAAGTTAAATTCGAAAATTGGGTCGTTCATAGGCTGGCACAATACTGCCGTGATGAAAGTTGATGCGATAGTTAGTTGCAGTCGCCTTGCTGGAAGTCGTGTGATTTGTCGCAAAAGTTTTGGCTTTTGCTAAATCTTTCGCCTGTTGTGATTCAGGTTGCAACCCTGGGGTTAACGTTCCACCATGCTGCACTTTAAGTTTGGAGATAGACATGTTCTCGTCCTCCTCGATTTTGTTTCGTAATTATGAAGATTACTCACAATTGAAGAATAGCATTTAGTATGAAAAGTGTCTATAGAATGTACATATGATCACAATCAATATATCAAATGCTTAGAGACTTGCTCAATAGCCATGTTACGAGATCATTAATGATTATCTTATCCTCAGAAGCGCCCTCTAGTTGGCTTATCGCACAGGCCATATGCTCGACTTGAAGTGGTTTGTTAATAAGTACTAAAGCCATTTGTTCAATAAGATGGCTATTCATAGCGTCCGAATAAATTAACGCTTCTCCAATTAATCCATTCTTGAGGCTTAACCCCAGTTCAATTCCTCCCCAAGGAAAGCGTGTTTCCAAAATGAGGTCGAAGCATGGAGTTTTACCATAATTCCATTCCCAGGAAGAGTATTTTTGATAGAGCTTCTGTAAATCAAAGGTTGATTCACTGACGATAATCGGAGAGTCTGTGACTCTACCATAAAGTTCCTGAAAACTCTCTTTTAAGGCTCCTTTCATTGTTTCGACAGTGATGTTGGGTTGAAACAACGAAAGGTTTCCCACCCTGGCTTGGACAGAGTCCACCCCTTTCGAAGTAATCTTTTCCTTGGAAACTTGGAGATAGACGGAAAGCTTATGAATATCCACATTGATCAGAATGGTTCCATGATGATAGGCTTTATTTTGCTCAAAATAGAATGCATTCCCGGAAAATTTACGACCTTCCACGGTTAAGTCATTGCGGCCAGAAAATTCAGCTTTAATGTTACGTTTCTTTACTGCTTCCAAGATGACCCTCAGCTGTTTTTCTAAGTCATAGAGGTACCGGTCAGTTATAAATGTAAAATTAAGATTACCTAAGTCATGAAATACCGCTCCCCCTCCAGATAAGCGACGGACCAATTTGCCTCCATCCAGTTCTAACTGACTGCAACGACATTCTTTCCAAGCGTTCTGATTTCTCCCGATGACGACTGTATTTTGATTTTGCCAGAGATAAAGAATCACCTGATTTTCCTCAACATTCCTTAGGAGATACTCCTCCAGTGCCAAGTTATGCCAAGGGTCAAACGATGTAGAAATAACAATTTTTGTCTTAATTTCATGATTCATCAACTGCAACAAACCTTACTTTCAAAGATTTTCCTCTATATTTTATCATATAACCAGATATTTCAGCATTAAATATCTGGTTATATGATAAAAAAAGTTGTTGACACACTAATTATTGTGTCAACAACCTACCTCAATCTATACCCTACTTACTAGCGTTCCAAAGACCGTGTACTGTACAATATTCTCTAACCTCAAGCACTTCTTCTGCTTTGACCATAAAGGAAGCTTCAGGTGCTTGGTTGGGTGCCAACTCCGCTCTGAGAACTTGATCCTTCGTCAAAACTTCGATCAACCGGATAAAATGTTTCTCCTCCATCGGATGAGCTACACTACCCACTTTTACTTTAATTCCCCCGTCGACAGACTCAATAACAGGTACATGTTTCTCCACACTGGCATCTTGACTACCTGCCACCAATTTTTCCATAGGTTTGTTACAGCAGACTAAAGAAGTTGCCCCGGTGTTAACAACCTCAACAACATTTCCACAAATAGTACAATGATAAAGTTCTCTTAGTTTTGTCATTTAATATGCCCCCATTTCTTTTCGTTTGACCTACACATTAGTATTCCCTATAAGTATTCTCCATAAACCACGGATTTCCTTCTTACTAGATATTACTTTTTTATAATTTTTTTAACTTTAGGCAAATTCAAGACAATAACCCGTCAGTATGCAAGTCTATTTTGTGTCATATGCCTCAATATCTTAATAATACTTCTTGCCACACTTCCTGAATTGTTAGTCTTACCTAATTAGGATATACTATACCCAATTGCTTCGCCCTGATTCTGATAGGGCTAAGCAGTTCCGAAACATATTTCAAAATAAAGGGAGACTGATTTCAAATGAATTTTGATCAGATTTACTACGCCAGTGCCCAACACAAGGATCATTTCCTAGAACTTGTGAATACAAAGAAATCAAATGAATCTGGCTATTATTCAGCTTATTATATTCTGACTTCAAGTAAGGAAATTTGGTCCTTAGCAAAAAAACATACTCGCTTAGATGAAATTGATTTTGCTAAAATCTTGGATCATGGTTTAGTAAGTAGCTATAAATCACTCGTGCTCCTAGCAGAGCATCTGTTCATGGCGAGTAATAGCTTTGACTTAGATCGCGCCTTAGAAAGCTGGGATCAGCCCAGTTACAGTGTTGCCTTGCAAGCAATTAAGCTACGCTGGAGTCTTTCACGCGAGAGCATGGAGAACATTCTATAAAAGCGGAGAAAATAACCGCGCACTCGATTCTTTAATGCGGTTTAATAACGGACGCTTGCTATACTCTTCAAGTATTAGTTCTTCACTATTGGCAAGATCTTGGTGAAAATCCTGTTCCAAGCGTTGGGCCAATTTACAGTCATAAATAAAGGCACTGATTTCAAAATTTAAGCTGAAACTTCTAACATCAAAGTTGGTCGATCCCACCACTCCAATTTCACTATCGAGAATAAGGATTTTTGCATGGAGTACCCCTTTTTGGTAACGATAGATTCGAACGCCTGCTTCTAGTAATTCTTCAACATAGGAATGAGAGGCCCAATAGGTGATTTTGTGATCTGGAACTCCTTGAAGGATAATCCTGACGTCCAGACCACTGAGTGCAGCAGTTTTTAAAGCCATGACAGACCCTTCATCTGGAATAAAATAGGGGGTCTCAATATAGATTGTCCGTTCAGCACTGGTCAAGGCCACAAAAAAGATTTGGAGCATGGATCCCCAATCTGAATCTGGACCAGTAGCGGCAATCTGAGTCATTTCAATTCCGAAGTACTGTGGTTGCGGATAGTATGATGCATCATTAATATCCTGCTGAGTCACGCCATTCCAGTCATTCAGGAAGACAGTTTGCAGAAAATTAACGGCATCCCCCTCAAGTTTGAGAAACGTATCGCGCCAAAATCCGATTTTTTTATTACGCGATAGATATTCGTCCCCGACGTTTAAGCCACCTAAAAAACCTACCTGGCCATCAACCACAACGATCTTGCGATGATTACGCAAGTTAAGTCGCCGCGATAAGAAGGGAAAGCGGACAGGATAGAACACTTCTGCCTCAACCCCAGCTTTCCTCAGCTCTCCAAATCGCTTCTTTAGTGACTGGTTCACCAACCCGTCCACGAGGACGCGGACCTTAACTCCCTCAGAGGCTTTCCGAATTAACAGATTTAGAATATCCCGACCAATCGCATCGTTATGGAAAATAAAAAATTCCAGATGAATGTGCTCTTTAGCCCCTTCTAGGGCAACAAAAAGAGCCTTGAACGTCTCTTGCCCATTGGTGAGCACTTCAGAACGATTATTGAGAGTCAATGGTGCGGAGGCATCATTGAGCAAGAGCCGGGACAACTTCTTGTTCATTGAAATGGTTCCTACTTTGTCGATATCCTCTTCCCTTGGCCTAACTTGCTGTTCCTGGAGAATCTCCTCAGTTTGATCTCGCCTCACCTGTTTGTGGCGGGAAAGTTGGTGCTTCCGCACAACGCGTCCTAACAGTAAATATAGTAGAGCACCTAAAACCGGCAGAGCTCCAAGAATTAAGAGCCAGATTATTGTTTTGGTAGGATCCCGATTTTCTAAGAAAATAATAGATCCCAAGAAAACGAGCTGCATGAGGGTTATCAAGAAAATCACCGCAAAAAAGATGAAGATGGAATATACCTCCGTTCTTAGGTGAACTACATGCCCCAATAAAGAATGTGCCTAATATAGGCACTTAAAAAATATCCTGCACAATGTGCTGCAAGTCGCTAGCGGAACGGCAGCGATAGACATTTGTACAATACTCTTGATACTCTGTCATCATATTATCCCGTTCATTCCACTCCTCTACCTCTAAAGGATTTAACCAAAATACATTCCTTACCTTTTCCGATATCTGGGCTAAGTACTCTGTTTGAGCAGGGCGATAGTTATTTTTGCCGTCTCCTAAGATAATAAGGGTTGCCCTTGAAGACACCTCTACTAGGTTATTCTCAGCCAATTCCTTAAAAACCGCTCCATAATCCGAAAATCCGGAGTTTTGTACTTGAGCCTTGCTTTTAAGCTCTTGTTTTGCTTCATTAAGATCATCTTCCCAAACAGAATCTGAAACATCCGAGACAGAATCGATAAAAAAGAATACACGAACCTTACGAAAACGGGCTCTTAGACATGTCACCAGATAGATTAAGAACTCAACGAACGCGGCCATAGAATTTGACACATCACATAAGACCACCACTTCCGACGCGCGTGGAACTCTTTGACGGTAACTTAAACGGAAAAGTATTCCATCCCACTGAACGCTTTGCTGAACGATCCGAGATATGTCTATAGTCCCGCGGCGACTATTTTTCCAGCGCGATCCTGGCCGTACCGCTAATTTACGAGCCCATTTCCGAATGCTAGACTTGACAAGGGCTTTTTCTTGCTCAGTTAAAGTACTTAACGATTTAAATAACCAGTGCTGTCGCACAAGGGGTTCCCAACTGTTTTCGTTGTTGATTTGAGCCGTCAATAACTGCTGCCGAATTTCATGAATAAGAGCTTCCCGACGCCCCCGATGTGCGTACATAATTTCATCTGCAAGCTCATTCCGTTGATAGGCCAAATCATAGGAATTGATCCAAGTATAATAGTCCATTTCTGCTAAAATTGTTTTCACCATATCTTCAAGTTCTAATTCACTATTAGTAAGTTCCTCAAGCCGAGAAAATGGGATTAAAGTTGAAATGTTTGCAGAATCCAACAAATTCCCTTTTGTGGTAAGACTAACTCCTCCACTTCCACGCCCTACGCCTCGCCCCCCTACCCCTGAACTGTCCTTAGCTTCTTCTAGGACAGCATTTTTCGTCCCATCCTGCGCATCATCTTGGACACTCGATTTTGGATTTTCGAATAAAATTCTCCATATCATCTCAAAAACCGAAGAATCCTGGGGACGGTGGATGAATAGGGATTTCAATATCTGTTTCTCCGACAGATCAGGAAAACGATGTATAGAGATTTGGGCATCTAGTATGTCTTGGGAGGAAACAGAGATAGAAACCTGCCTTAAAGCATAAACTAATCTGATAAACTTCCATCCATCCATAGTCTCCGTCCTTTTGCTCTAAAATATTACTTAGGCACATTCAAGAAAATAACCAGTCAGTATGCCAGTCTATTTTGTGTCATACTGCGTTGGTATGTTCACCTAATAGCCCCGCTATGAGGTGAACATACCGCCTTGTCTGACGCAAAATATCCAAGGCATCTTTGACTTGTTATTTTCTTTCATATGCCTAAATCGATTTTCAAGGTAGTAATCATTCCCCAGTAAGTATTTAACCGAGCTAGGATGCCTCAGACTCCCACTTTTTAAGACGCTCCTCTAGCTTGGCAATGTCTTTAGGATATTTCAATAAGACGCTGAGTGTACCTAAAAGCTCGCCGTAGATTAATTCCTCTTTGTGAAGCGCATTCAGGGCCCGGGCAAAATCGATTGTTTCAGACACACTCGGAAGTTTTTGTAAGGGTAGCTTCCTAACCTTGGCAACGAACTCACAAACATCCTTTATTAAGCGCTCGGAAAGCTCGGGTGCTTGGGAATTAAGGATTGAAATTTCTCGTTCTAAGGAAGGATAGGTCAAATAGATATGTATACAACGCCGTCTTAAGGCATCACTAAAGTCACGGCTATTATTACTGGTTAAGATTACAACTGGCTTTGTTTGAGAAGAAATGGTCCCCATTTCAGGAATAGTGACCTGAAATTCCGCAAGTAGCTCTAACAGAAAGCTCTCAAATTCCTCATCACTTTTATCCAATTCATCAATAAGCAAAAGTACCGGTTCTGTAGAAAGGATGGATTCTAGGAGAGGCCGGGATAGTATGAACTCTCTAGAGAACAGATCAACTTTAATTTCATCCCAATCTTCTGACTTGGCAAGCTGCAAGCGCAAAAGTTGTTTCGCATAATTCCAATCATACAAGGCCTTATTAATGTCAAGTCCTTCATAACACTGGAGCCGGATCAATTTTCGTTTCTCCACACGGGCAAGTGCTAACGCTAGCTGTGTCTTTCCAACCCCAGCCGGGCCTTCAATAAGACAAGGTTTTTCCAAGGCTAAAGCAAGAAACAACGTTGTCGCTGCTTCTTCATCGATTAGATAGCCTTCTTCCTCAAGCGCCTGTGCTAATTCTATAGGGGATGTTAGCATAAGATCCTCCTCAAAAGGGGTTAGACCCCTAAAATTCTTCTTTAAAGGTAATTCGTCGTATAAGTTTTTCCGATCGTATATAATTATACTACATATGAACAAAAAAGGAGTTTAGTCTCTCTAACATTCTACCTATTTTAACTTTAACTGTCTATTTGAAATACTATTCGAAATTTTCAATATTTAGTTTAGAAAAAGCCCATCTTGCGAGGGGCTTTTTCACGTTAGGCATATGAAAGAAAATAACAAGTCATAGATGCCTTGGTTATTTTCTTGAATGTGCCTCAGGCCATAGAAGTAGGTTTTTTACTCCCTTTCTTTAAGGCCACTTTTTTTCCTGGCTCCACTATCTTTCCCAGAAGCATCTCTTTATGGCTAATTTTGATTTCGAACGTACTTTCTAGTCTTTTTATAAAAAACAATTCCTTAGCGCTCACAATGGAAATTGCAATCCCACTTTCTCCAGCCCTACCTGTTCTTCCCACCCGATGAAGGTAGAGTTGAGGATCTTCAGATAAATCAAGATTAAAGATATGGCTGATCCCTTTGATGTCCAGCCCTCTAGCCGCCAAATCTGAAGCTACTAGCAAGCTGATCTTGCCACTTCTAAAATCATCCATAGCTTTCCTTCGGTCGGTCTTGTTCGCCCCTCCATAAATTCCTTCAGCTTCCAAGCCATGAAATTTAAGTTTCTCTACCATTTTCTCTATTTCTTCACTTTTGTTAATAAAGATTAGGGCTCGTGTAGGGATAATCATCCGAATAAGCTTTCTTAAGGTTTCGATTTTGTCTCTTTGTTCAGCCAAGAAATACATATGCGTAATGGTTGGGGCAATCATCACTTTATCTGTCACTCGGATGATTTCAGGATTTTTCAAAAGTTCAGAGGCGCGCTGCAAGGTGGCCGGAGGTAAGGTGGCCGAGAATAATAATAGTTGAGTCCTACTTAAGGTCGTCTTAATGACTGCCTTCACGGTCTGGGAATTATTTTCATCAAGTAATCGATCGGCCTCATCAAGGACAATCGTCTTAATTGTTTGAGATGAAATTTTTTTCTTTTGGATCAGTTCTAGGATTCGACCGCTGGAGCCTACAATGATATGCTGTTTTTCCCTTAGTTTTTCTATTTGCCGTGTAATATTTACGTTCCCAATAATTGCTGTGGACGTAACTGCAAGACCAGAGTCTTTAGCCAAGTTTTCAATTTCCCTTTGAATTTGGATGGCCAGTTCATGCGTTGGCGTTAAAATCATGGCCTGTGTCTCTCTCTTTTCGGTATCAATCTTCTGAAAAATCGGAAGAAGAAAGGCCAAAGTTTTACCTGTGCCTGTTTCCGATTGACCGACAACATCTCTATTTTCCAATATAAAAGGGATCGTTTGATCTTGGATCGCTGTTGGTTCAAGGATTCCTTCTTTTTTCAGAGCAGCCACTAAAACCTCGTCGAACCCGAATTGGTCAAATGATATTGACATATATATCTCCATCCTATCTAGATAAAATAATTGACTCTCTGCTAGTTTCTACAAAAAGAATAATTCATTCAATTCTATTATAACTTGTTTCTTCGTCTAAGCGAAATTAATCCTTGTAGATAATGTATATTTAGTCTGAATGTGGTAAGTCACACTTTCCTTAAATTTAAAATGTCCTTTACATTATTAAACTTTATTCTCAAACTCAAACTTTAATTTAGCCTCGGCGGAATCTTCCCAAATTAGATAAGCTGCAAATGATTTACCAGATTTGGATTTGAACCCTTTGATTAACGGGGTTTTTCCTTTTTTCAACAGACTCTTTATCTGATTCGCTGAAAGAACCTTACCACAAATAGAGTCTTTCCATAGCACGAAGCGACAGCCTTCTCTCCAACTCGCGCATCCAAACCCTTTCTCTCCTTCGATCACATCTCCACCGCATTTAGGACACGTACCCAACACAGTCTTATCGCCGCTATTTTCTTTTACCGTAGGCTTTGGCCTTTCTCCTACTGCGATCTCTCCGGTTACCTTCACCACAGTCTTGGCCTTACTCGGATTCTTACGGGCAGTTTTCACCCCGTCCCCTTTTTCTACTCCTGGAGCCAGCGCCGTAGGAGCGAGAGCCAGTGGGGTTTTACCGTGTTTGTGCTCAAAGGAACGCAATTCTTCAATAATTCGACCAATAGCATCTTCTACGTCCGCCATATAGAGCTCAATCGTCAGTTCTCCCTTTTCCACTTTGGAAAGATTAAACTCCATCTGCCCTGTCATCTCCGCACTGATTAGGAGCTGAGCCTGAGGAAGTCGTTCTTTAATAAGACGTATAAGTTCAGAGCCTTTCTCTGTGGGTTTCAACGATTTTTGCTCCTGGAGGATGTATCCCCTATCAATGAGGTTTTCCATGATCGCCGGTCTGGTCGCCACAGTGCCTAAACCTTTGCCTTTCAATTGCTGGCGCAAAACCTCATCATCAATTTGCTTACCAGCCCCTTCCATGGCTTTAAGAAGGTCTCCCTGGGTAAAGCGTTTAGGTGGCTTGGTGGACTTTTCCTCACTGAAAACACGTTTTGTCCGTACATCCTCGCCCTTGCTCAAGGGTGGGAGTGTCGCGTTCTCATCGTCTGCCTGCCCATGATCATCCTTCTTTTTGGCTTTGCGTACAGCCCCATCATCGGATTCCTCAGGGCCGTAAACCTGCTTCCATCCTAGGCTCAATAGAACCTTACCTTTCGTGCGAAAAAGCTCACCCTCGACCTCGGTCACTACGTCGGTCTGGTGATACCGGGCAGGAGGAAACCAGACTGCTAAGAAGCGGCGAACGATCAAGTCATACAGTCTCTGTTCCTCGCCATTCAGTCTCTCGATGGCGACTTTCTCAGTTGTTGGAATGATGGCATGATGGGCGGTAATCGTATTGATTACGCGTTTGCCTTTAGGCACTCCTGAAGCAGCCGCTTCGTCCACCAAATTGAGGTATGGCTCTTGGCGTACGGCCCTCAGATGATCGGGTAACTTAGGGATAAGGTCCTCCGACAAGTAGGCGCAGTCGGTTCGAGGATAGGTAATCGCCTTTTTCTCATATAGAGATTGGGCCAATTGAAGAACCCTTTCCGCACTAAACCCGTATTTTTTGGAAGCGGTTATCGTCAGGGAAGTTAGATCAAAAAGAAGCGGTGCTGGCTCCTGCACATCTTTCTGCTCCATTTTAGTTATCTTTCCTGGTTTGCCCTGCGTTTTAGCCACAATACCCTCGGCATCTTGAGGATTCGTGATACGTTTCGCTTCTTCACTTGGATCAAACCACTTCCCAGGATACTCCCCTTGGGTAACCGCAAACTCAGCCCGCACTTCGTAAAAAGGTTGGGCAACAAAACGTTCAATCTCCCATTCCCGCTCTACGATTAAAGCAAGTGTCGGAGTCTGTACCCGACCAATAGAAATGACATTGGGTTTTTTTCGCACGGTATCAAAGCTTCCAAATAACGCGGTAAAGCCTTCAGTCAGATTCATACCAAAATCCCAGTCGGCAAAGGCGCGTCCGTTCCCGGCAGACGCCAACCCTGCCACAGAATCTGCAGACCGCAGTTGTTTCAATCCTTCTAGGATAGCCACAGTCGTCAGTGAGGAAATCCACAGCCTAGACACCGGCTTACTACACAAGGAGGCATCCCAGACTTCCTGAAAGAGCAATTGCCCTTCCCGGTCGGCGTCTGTTCCACAGATAATTTCTGCGATATCCGAAGACTTTAACCACCGTTGAATAACATTATACTGTTTAACTGCCCCAGATTTAACCACCCGCCGAAACGCGCCCAAGCCGGGTAGAACCGGCAAACGGTGTAAACTCCAGCGTTTCCCGACCCGCTCAAGATCCATGTACGCTTCCGGGCGCTCCAGCTCTAAAAGGTGACCGTAGCACCAGGTAATCACGTACTGTTCATTTTCAAAGTACCCGTCCCCTTTACCTCGGACTCCCAGGGCCATCGCATACTCACGAGCTTGAGACGGTTTTTCAGCTACGATAAGCGTTTTTGCCATACACAAGCCTCTCTTTCAACTTAATACTGTGGTGAGCAACAAGGTTATGGTTCAGTTTAATTTCCAGTTGCATATAGTTTATTACCGAGAAAATAAAAACTAGGGGGTGTATATATGTTGTCTAATGAGGAATTCATTCGGCAGTCCCTTGAACTAAACCTGTTTTTTATGAGAATCATGAAAGAACATGCTTTCTTCATTGAAGCCGCCTTCAGTCCTCAGAACCAATCCCTGGCCCAACAAGCCGATACCCTAAAGTGCGAGTTTAACACGCTACTCTCAGAGACTATCCTGCTTGCCGATGGGGTTATAAGTCCTGAAGTTCTCACTTCCGGAGAATTAGTCACTAAGTTCACCTGTGACGCTGAGCGCGCCTCAGAATATTATTCTGGCATCCCCATCGATCCAGAAATTACTCGCCTGGAACTGTCGTTAGGTCAGAATATCAGCCCAGCAGTAGGCCCCTTGTTAGTTGATCAAGTCTCCGCCCTTAACCAAAAAGCTGTGAAAGCTACGACTGTCTTAGCGGACTATAAATCTAAACTCCTGCAAGATATCTTAAGTTGTAAGCTTTTCACCTTTAATTACCCCTTGTTGATCGAACATATTCTACGGGAAGCGCATTTTTACCTAAAGATGCTTCATCAGTTAGAAAACCGACAGGTAGTCAATCTTGTAACGGATATGATCGATCAAGAAAAATTTTGGGATCAAATCATGGCTGAGCATTCTAAATTTATTCGAGGTTTATTAGACCCGACAGAGAGTACACTCTTTGACACGGCCAACCGTTATGGTAAAGTGTTCGATGAACTCACCAAGCAAGCTAGGACTATGACGGAACAAACGACTATTTTACCCGAACTTAGTAGTAAAACCGCTAAAGCCACTTCTAGTGTGCGAGAGTTCAAAACCGCGGCCACAGAAGGCTTACTTCAATGTAAGATTAAAGCCATAGCAGTACCACTATTAGGGGATCACGTACTTAGGGAAGCAAGCCATTATCTTAGACTACTCAACACGTTCAATGGACGGTTAAGGTAACAACTATAACACGGAACTCACTAGATTGCCTTCCACGCAGACTTTTAGTGAGAATTGCTTAGCGCCCAGCTTCCGGAAATTAACTTCGAGCACATCCTCCTTCACGTCGATAACCGTAATCCGACCGATCCCAAAGGCCTTGTGTCGAATATCTGCTCCCTTTTCCATTTTAAACGTTGTTAAGTTCACCGTCTTATTTCCGACTTGAGTACTCCCTGGCAGCAAAATCTCTCGGACTTCCCTTACGAACTGAGATTCGATCACCTCTTGATCATTGAGATTCTCTATCGTTAGGAGTGTCAGGTCTTTCTTCGCACGTGTCATTCCGACGTAGAAAAGTCGCCTTTCTTCTTCCAAACTGTCTGTTTTATTTTTTTCGGCAGATTTGATACTTTCGAGATTTGGAAGGATCCCATCAACCAGATCCAGCATGTAGACACTTTCAAACTCGAGACCTTTGGCGGAATGAAGGGTGGAGAGCGTCACCGCATTGTCGTCCGTATGAACGGCAGATTCTCGCATCAATTGTTCAAGATATTTCAGTCGATCAGCAAACTCCTTAAGGGTCTTCAGGCCTTGGGCAATATTTTCAAGCGTAGCCAAAATCCCCCGGCAGGCTTCAAAGGAAAGCCCCAGGCGTTCACAAATTTCTTCTAGTTCTTTCTCATAGTGCAGTTCTTTACGGATAAAACGGATCGCGTTATGAGGGCTCATGGCATTGAGCTTCTTAAACTGGCGTTTCATTTCCTGGAAGTTTTTCTTGCGAAACTCCGGTAGATTTGGCAGGACTGCCAAATGATCAAAGACTGATTTCGTCTGGTCTTGGGTTTTTAAATATTCGATTTGTTGCTTTGATATATAGGAATTGAATTTGGTATAGATCGTTTCCAAAATTCTGACGTTTTTATCACTATAGGAAAGACGCATGAAGTTCAAAATATCCTTAATCACCCAATGGTTAAAGAATTTGTGGCCGGATTCCCGGACATAAAAGGGAAGGTTCGCACCCTCGAGATGATCGATGAGGTTAATGGCAGAAACATTATTTCGGTAAAGCAAGGCAGTCTGTCCAATTGTTTGCTTTTTCTTTAACTCTTCAATAATGTAGCTGAGTTGTTGATGACCATACTCAAAGGACTGGATCAATATCGTTTTATCCGCTGGATTTTTGGTAAACATGGCCTTGACGTACCGCTGTTTGTTACCGCTGATAAAGGTGTTGGTCACCTTAACAATCTCCGGGGTGGAACGGTAATTCTGTTCCATCATCAGGATGCGGGCCTTGGGATGCAGCGCTTTAAAGTCCAATAAATACTTTGGGTTAGCCGATCTAAATCCAAAGATGGACTGATCATCATCCCCAACAACAAAAAGATTATTATTGAGATTGGCCACCTTTTCGATGATTTCATTCTGAATAATTGATGTATCCTGACTTTCATCTGTTAGAACAAAGGGAAACTGCTTTTGATACCTAGCCAGAATCTCATGATTATCATCAAGTATTACGTTAGACAAGGTAAGCATATCGTCAAAATCTATCAGAATAACACCGGGGTGAGCATTTTTCTTATAGCTTTCATAGGCCTCATATATCAACCCAAGGTCTTTAATCTTGGTGTCCAATTTTCCTATTTCCGAAATCGGCATCATACTATTTTTAATAAAGCAGATAGCGTTGGCCAGTTCTTCCAACTTATCTTCAGTTAAAATTGTCTGATTAATGCTTTGATAAAGTCGTTTAAGGACAGCATTTTTGCTGTTTGGGCCCTGCTCATTCTCGATTAGGGAAAAAGTGATGTGTTTCTCTTGGAAATAACGTCTCACAACGGAGTAGCTAAAACTGTGGATCGTGGAAAACCGAATTCCCTGCTTGACTAAGCGACCGTATAGCTGTTGAAAACGAACGTCCATTTCTTGGGCAGCCGCCTTACTAAATGTCAAAGCAAGGATATTCTCCGGATTCACACCCCGTCGAAGAATCAAATATAAAATTCGAGCATTCAATACAGTGGTCTTGCCTGCGCCTGGGGTGGCTAAGAGCAGCAGTGGGCCCCCAGGATGGCAGATTGCCTCTTTTTGCACTGCATTCATGGCTACCCCAGTTTCCTTTTCAAGACGTTCAAAAAACCGCTGATCCTCCAATATCTAAACTCCTTTTAACCTATTAAGCTAAAATTCCTTCCACGTATCATGCCAAACTAAATACCGAAAAGAACACCGTTTCCAAGCAGTGTTCTTAACTATCGGGCCAGTAACTCGTCAATTAAGTTGAAGATTGAGACTTCCACTCCCACTTGGTAGAAGTGAGAGTCTCACGATTGGATGAAAAAAGACTAGTATGATTAGGTCTCAGCACTCCAGGAGGCTAGATAGCTTTCTTGCTCTTTGGTCAATTTGTCAATTGCTAAACCAAGAGACTGGAGTTTGATCATTGCCACTTTCTCATCAATCTCAGTATTAACTTGATAAACCTTAGCTGACAGTTTGGCATGGTTCAAGACAACATATTGCAGAGACAGGGCTTGTAACGCAAAGGTCATGTCCATTACTTCTGCAGGGTGCCCGTCACCAGCAGCTAAGTTTACTAACCGACCTTCCGCCAAAACGTATAATAGTTGACCTCCTGGAAGAGCGTATTCTGTAATATTCGTTCTAGCCATTCGTTCAGAAATAGCTATTCTTTTCAATTGAGCTACGTTAACTTCCACATCGAAGTGTCCAGCATTACACATAATGGCACCAGATTTCATGTGCACAAAGTGCTCCTGATTAATAATATCCATATTGCCCGTAACCGTAATGAAGAAATCTCCGTATTTAGCAGCCTCCACCATTGGCATGACTTCAAATCCATCCATCAAGGCCTCGTTTGCTTTAATGGGGTTAATTTCACAGACGATAACTCGGGCTCCTAATCCTTTGGCACGAAGGGCGACGCCTTTACCACACCAACCATACCCAGCAACGACGGCTGTTTTACCTGCTACTACTAAGTTCGTCGTCCGCATAATCCCGTCCCAGACGGATTGTCCCGTACCATATCTGTTGTCAAACAGATATTTACATTGGGCATCATTGACAGCAATCATCGGGAACTTCAGAACCCCCTCACGCTCCATTGCGTGTAAACGAAGAACACCCGTGGTTGTCTCTTCTGCACCTCCCTTTATTTTCTGCAAAAGTTCGGGACGAGTTGTATGGATTGTTGAGACAAGATCTGCGCCGTCATCAATGATAAAATCCGGTTCATTATCAAGCGCCAATTGCATATGCTGATTGAATTCTTCTTCCGTTGCATTGTACCAAGCATGGGCCTCAATTCCTTGATGGACCATAGCAGCTACCACATCGTCCTGTGTAGAAAGTGGATTGCTAGCAACCACGGTCACTTCTGCCCCTCCGGCTCTGATCACCTGAGCTAGGTAAGCTGTTTTGGCTTCTAAATGTAAACAAATAACCACTTTCTTGCCTGCAAAGGGCAATTGTTCCTCAAATTCTTGGCGAATACTATTAAGCACTTGCATGCGCGGTGCCACCCAATCAATTTTAGCCTGACCAAGAGGCGCTAATGCCAAGTCTCGAATGGTTGATTTCATGTGTTAATATACCCTCTTTCTTATTTACCCAGATTTTCCATGCCATAAATTCACGCAACTACTTGTAGTATTTAAATGGTTATCTATTAATTATACCCTAAAAGAGATATCTTTTCTCCCCATATCAATAAGAACAAATTGATTCATTCTGTCTTACTGACCATAGACCTGCAGATAGAAATTGCGCATTCCATCAATATCATCTTGGGACAATTGAACAACCCCACCCATAAGCTGGGCGAGCAGGGTGATTTGTGCTGCCTTTTCAACAACTTGGCAAACTCTAAAGGCTTCATTCAAGTCTCGACCAGCACCCAACATACCGTGATTCGCCAACAAAACGGCATTACGCCCTTCCATTGCTTTGACTGTGTTAATACCAAGTTGGGCCGTTCCGGGCAGTGCATATTCATTAACTCGCACATTTCCACCCACAATCTGTACCAAATCTTCAACTGCACCTGGGATATCCTTGCGGGCTACCGCCATCGCCGTTGCATAAGCGCTATGGGTATGGACAATCGCCGAGACATCCTGGCGAGCATTATAAATCGCCAGATGCAGAGGTACTTCGATGGAAGGTTTGCGCGCTCCACTTATACAATTTCCTTCCAAATCCAAAACCACGATATCCTCAGGCTCTAACAAATCATAACTCATTCCGGTCGGTGTTATGGCAATATAATTTTGCCCGGGGACTCGACAACTAATATTTCCCCAGGTTCCAACTATTAGTTTCTCCGCGAGCATTTCAAGCCCCTTCTTAACTACATTTATGCGAGTTTGCAATATTTGATCCATGTCTATATCTCCTCATCAGGTTATCTTACTTTACTTATATGTAATTATCTTAGTCAAATTTTGTGGATTATGCAACCAGCTCACTTTCAGACATCTAAAAAACCTAGGCCAGTTAGGCCTAGGTTGAATAAGTGTCGTCAGAGAACGCGTTTCGTTCGATGACTCTAATCCATTAAAATAAGGGGGGCCACCCCCCCCTTAAAGATTAAACGCAACCAGTTGGTTTAGGAAGACCGGAAATTTTGCAAGCGCCTTTCCCAGGACCAGCAGGAAATAGATCGTAGATTTTCTTTTGATCAAAACCAGTATCTTTAACCATTTTACGAACCATTGGTGCAACACCAAACTGCTCATAATACTCACGAAGATAGTTGATCATTTTCCAATGTTCTTCGGTAAGCTCTTCAATTTCCTCAGTGGTAGCGAGAGCTTTAGCCACATCTTCAGTCCATGCCATATGGTCCTCAAGAAAACCATCTTCATCCAATTCAATTGTTAAACTACCTACTACGAGTTGAGCCATTTTATTTTTCCTCCTTATTTGTGTTTATTATAATTGATTATTGTTTGAGAGAATGTTAGTCCTAACATCCTCCAAACAAGTATCAACAAAACCACCGTGAATTATAGATCGTTCTGTGTCCTTACAGATACAGCTACCTTATAGAGAACAGTAAGAATCAACGCTCCAATGGCGTATACACCAACAACAATTGATATCTCATTACCTGTCGGGAAATATTCTGTTACTCGGCCAAAGGCATTTGGCACGAACCCAGCAATAATGAGGACTATTCCTTTGTCAATCCAATTGGCGAGGAATACAGATATCAAAGCTATCGGCAGTAGTACTTTATTCTTACGCGTCGGTAAAACTAACAAGGCAATCCCTAGAAAGGCTAGAAAAGTAGCTGTCCACATAAAGGGAACAAGACTTGCATGTCCGTCAAGTCCGACAAACGCATACTTAAAGGGGGCCATTTCTCCAGGTACATTGCTATAAAAGGCTGTAAACACCTCACAAATATAGAAGAAGACATTAGCTATCATAGCATACCTAATAATTTTTACAAGCGATTGGATTGCTCCAACGCCCGGAGGATCGGCATCAAATTTACTTACCTTTCGTACAATCATGACTAAAAGGATAAGTAGTGATGGACCTGCCGCGAAGGCAGATGCCAGAAAACGTGCTGCCATTATTGCGGTTGCCCAGAATTCTCTGCCTGGAAGACCAGCATATAGGAAGGCTGTTACAGTATGAATACTGAACGCCCAAGGGATTGAAAGGAGAATAAGGAATCTAATCCATTTAGGTGGCGGAGTTCCTTTTCGTTCAGCCCCAAGAGTAGTCCAACCAACCACAAAATTAATAACGAGGTATCCGACTAAAACACACATATCATAAAACATAACTGAATGCAACTGAGGATAAAGGAGAACATTCAGAATCCGCATTGGCTGACCAACATCTACAAAAATAAACAAAACACACATGATCACCGCAGAAATCGCTAAGAATTCTCCGAGAATGACCATTTTACCAAATTTCTTAAAGTCATGAAGATAATAAGGAGTGACAAGCATAACAGCAGACGCTGCAACACCAACTAAAAAGGTGAACTGGGCAATGTATAAGCCCCATGAAACATCTCTACTCATACCTGTTAGTCCTAAACCATAATTGAACTGTTTGAAGTAAGCCACCAAGCCAACAGCGATCACAGCAAGCAGGAAGATAATCCAGGCCCAGTATTTTTTACTACCAGTCAGAGCCTTTTCAAGCATGCTCGTCACCTCCCACTAGGTAGTAAACACTTGGCTGGGTCCCCAACTCGGTTTTACGTCGAATGGTAAATCTAGTACTGATTAATTTTCGGACCTTAGACTTAGGATCGTCCAAATCGCCAAATATTAGTCCGCCATTCGAAGCTTCCACACAAGCTGGCATTAAGCCATCTGCCAAGCGCTCTACACAGAAAGTACATTTCTCAACGACACCAGGCGTTCTCGTCGGGAAATCTGGATTAGCCTTTTCAATAAACGGCCTAGGATCCCTATAATTAAAGCTCCTCGCTCCAAAGGGACAAGCACCCATACAGAATCTACACCCAATGCAACGATGAAAGTCCATAGCAACTATGCCATCTTCTCGTTTGAAGGTTGCCCCAGTAGGACAGGCTTTAACGCAGGGAGGATGCTCACAGTGATTACACATAACCGTGAACGGTAACTCTTTAAAATTTTCCGTTAAATACTCATTTTCTCCGCCGGAAAACGTATGCTCGTAATCGTCTTTCCATATCCACTTTATTTCATCCTTTGGATTCCCAAAGTCAGGAATATTATGAATACTAACGCACGATTTAACAACTCGTTTAAAGTCTTCTTCTGATCGGAATTTACTCATATCAACGACCATTGCCCAATGCTTAGCTACCAAAGCATTTTTAGATGTCCCATACTCGGATGCCGCTGAAGTGGCCGCCGCCTCTACTTTTTTACCGCGCAGACCAGTAATTACAAAGGAACCACCAAGGCCTAATGCTGTAACCATACCAGCTCTTCTCAGGAATTGTCTTCTATTAATACTCATTTTGTTGCCCCCTCTGGCCCAGCATGGCAACTCCAACAGGTTGGTTTTACAGATGCATAAGTGTGGCATGAAACACAGAATTGATCAGACGAGGTATTCAATACCGGGTTACTCACTCCAGTTGTCGTAGCCGTCGCCTGAGTTGAATGACATTCCACGCACGATTGAAGGCTAATATCGAATGATTTCCCTTGAGTATTGACATATACCGTCTTACCATCACGAACGTCTGCATTTCTCCATTGGTTAAGAAGTTGCATGTGATTGGTCCTCATATAACTCGCTGGCTCAACACACTGCTTACCTGCTAGCTGACTAACAGTCGCAGCCAGAGCCTCCGGTCCCGCGTTAGCCTTCCCCATATTAGAGAAGAAAGGAAACGTCAGGAAAGCAACAAAAATAATAAGTGAAGCAATAATTTTACCACCTTTATACATTACTCAGTGCCCTCCTTTCCCGGTAAATCATCTCCGCGTAGGTCAGTAGTTCTCTCTTTCTCACCCGTCATAACCAAAGCATTGGCCAGTAATTCATGCGTGCCATAAACCCCCACCCCTGGACACCAGTAGTCCATGAGAGCTGGGAAGGCTGCCCTGTCAACTGCGCATATATTGGCAAGTACATTAACCCCATGTTTATCTTGTACATACTTCACGGCATTTGCCCGAGCAAATCCGCCCCTCATACGCTGTTCCATATTTTCTGAGGCGTTAAGCCCTGAACCACTCCCACAGCAGAAGGTCTTCTCTCTGATTGTGTTTTCAGGCATTTCATAGAAATTATTACAAGCAGCCTTAATAATATAACGCGGCTCCTCAAGCAGTCCCATACCTCGCGAAGTATTACAAGAGTCATGATAGGTAACTTTTAAGTGATCGTTTCGGCTTGGGTCCAGTTTTATTTTACCATGTTTAATCAGATCTGCTGTGAATTCAGTAATATGAACCATCTTAGTTGATCTGGCATTTTCAAATACCGTACCGGTGATTGGCGATTTTGGTACTTCAAGGAAGTCCGCCGGGCCATTCCAAGTATCCATATATTGATTCAGGACTCTCCACATGTGACCGCATTCTCCACCAATAATCCATTTAACCCCTAGGCGTTTAGCTTCAGCATAGATCTTATAGTTCAGTCTCTTCGCCATGTCATTTGAGGTGAAAAATCCGAAGTTACCACCCTCTGAAGCATAAGTGCTCCAAGTGTAATTGAGGCCAAGTTCCTGAAATAGCATCAGATAACCCATGTTTGTGAAAATACCCGGATCCCCTAAAAGATCTCCTGAGGGAGTAATAAAGAGAATATCAGCACCTTTTCTGTTGAAAGATGGTTCAATTCTAATGCCAGTTAAATCCTCAATATCATCACACATACCTTCAATGTTTCCTTTTATAGCATGAGGCTCAAGACCGAGGTGATTTCCCTTCATATAACAAGCAGCAGCAGGTCCAGCAATCCAGTCAATATTCAAGCCGACTAAGTTAAGCAGTTCCCGGCCAATTATAGTCACCTCTGCTTGGTCAATACCATAAGGACAGAAGACAGAGCAACGACGGCATTCAGTACACTGGAAGAAGTATGACCACCATTCCTTTAATACATCTTCATCAAGTTCTCTGGCCCCAGCTAAACGTCCTAAGAATTTTCCAGACGCTGTGAAATACTTTTTATAGACCGATCGAATTAATTCAGCTCTAAGAACGGGCATATTCTTAGGATCTCCAGAGCCAATATAAAAGTGGCATTTATCTGCACATGCACCACATCGCACACAAATATCCATAAATATTTTGAAGGAGCGATATTTGCTCAGTCTTTCTGAGAGACCGTCCAAAATGGTTGTTTTCCAGTCTGCAGGTAATTTCCAGTCTTCATCGACTGGCGACCACTGCCTTGGATTAGGTAAGCCAAGGGTTGTCAGATCTTTTTCCTTAGCACCCCAGCAAAAATTACCAGGTTTGATTTCAGTGGGTGTATCCATCCATTCCGTCGCCGGATTTTTAAATTCTATACTACTAGTTATCTCTCCCGGCTTAGGAGTTTTAATTTTTTCTGGTTTTGCCATTTAAGCTCACTCCTTTTCCACCGGTATACCAGCTTTTTTCATTTTCTCTCTAAATTCATCCTCATACTGGGCATAGGTGTGAACCTCTACTTCATGATCCCATGGATTGATGTGTCGAACCATGCGACTGTTGCTAATCATGTTTCGCGTTGGACTCATGAAAATTCCGCCCATATGCATTAGCTTACTCAATGGGAAATAGGCGAACAACGTACTGATCAGAAACAGATGGACGTAAAAGATGGCGCCAATTCCTTCAGGAAGAACGGGATGCAATTGGGCTAATCCGAGTGCCAGTTCCTTGACAGCGACAATATCGATTCTATAGACGTAGCGCATTAGCATTCCTGAAATTCCAATACTCAAGATCATAAACAGCGGGAAATAATCAGCGGGAAGGGAGATGTATTTAAGCTGGGGAACCACAAATCGTCTGACTAAGAGGAATGTCACAGCCACCAAGAAGAAAATGTCTGTCAAGTAGATCGGTGGTAACCCAATCTGCAACATACCATCAATGCTATCAAATACTTGTACCAAATACGGTACCGGTTGCAAGAAAAATCTAAGATGTCGAATGACAATTATTAGGAAAGACCAGTGAAAGAACAAACTTCCTAACCAAAGCCATTTAGCTGAGCCGTGGGCTAGTATTGGTCCCTTCGGACCCTGAGTTAATTCGGTCTTAGTGTTTCGAAACAGCGAGCGAAAGAAAAAAACTTCCATAGCCATTCTGACGATAACACCGAGTGTGCTTGTTGGATTCTCAATTTTGTTTTGCTTAATCCATGGGAGTGATTTTTGTTGGCCTATCGTTGTCGGGATACGAAAGGGCACAGGGGAACGACCCCATTTTATGATACGATAAACGAATCCACCTACAAACATGACAAAGGCCAAATAAGGGATGATAATACCAAACAAAAAATGTAAATTTTCCACACTTCCACCAAAGGTGGCGACCATAATGAGTGCTATTACTGCGAGGAAAGATAACAAGGCTTTCACTCTACGACCTCCTTCCTTTTATATATTACATTTTAGGTCTTTGTGCTCAAATTCCTCAACTGGAATTTCGTACATCAGGTTAGCTTTTTTCAGCAACGTAAACGTCAACCGTTTGAGTTCGTCTGTCTTTAGTTCGTTAAGCTGTTCTCGACATTTTGCATATATATCTAAGGCGAAAAGGGCCAACTCGTCTATTTTCGACTCAAACTCTAGCAAAGCATCATATAACTGGTTCTGCCTGATTTCTTTTCCGAGTTCTTCTCGAACCACCTTTTTAAGGAGGAAAATAAAGGACATCGCTTTCGAAGGGGTAAACTCCTGAACAGCTCTTACTCTGATAATATCATCGAGAAAGGGCAAACTCTCTGTTAGTTCTTTCCCCTCAATGAGTGCTTCGAAGATATTCTCCGATCCTTGGGCGATCACATTACCAACAGGATTAGCGAACATATCTTTTTGCTTTTTCAAAAATCCCGAGGTATCAGTCGGATACGTTTCCATTATCGCATCGAACCATTTTTCCGTTATAGCGGATTTCTTTTCTTTGAGAAGGTCTTTCAGCTTCATGTCCATTTTTGACCACTCCTTGTAGTTTTAAATAAGCAAAAAAACCTTTTCTTAATCCCCTCTAGTACCGTTCAACAACACCACCTCGAAGTTCTTAATGTAAGACAATTCAGTCGATGCTGAATGGCGCTGATCTCTCCCATTCAACACCGACCTCTCCTCTTAAACCATTTAGAGGACAAAATGCAGCCGTCAAAATTAAAACTACTGTAGTCTAAAATGTGTTTGTTCTTATATTCACTTTTAGTTTAAGGAATTTCGGCTGGCTTGTAAAATTCTTATTCCTTATTGCCACAATGAGATAATCGCATTGCGATAATTCGCTTTAGTTAATAGCCACTTAAAAAACTCAGTTGTTACTACTATCTAATTGGTAATTTTCGTGAAGATGAACAAGCATCATCCTTCTATAAATTATCACATCAACCGAGAATTAGCCAATGTATTTCAATGGAAATTCTCCTTTTAGGGCCTTAGTATTTATACACAACAAAAGAGAAAGAACTGCAAAGTAATCTGCAACTCTTTCTCTCCTTATCTGTCGACATATGCTAACCATTAATAAACTCGTGTACGAACAGGCCAACAATTTCCCTCTTTATCCCAAGGCACGCTCCAAAATCTCGTTGAGTCGGCTCACCATTCCTCTAGGATCAAGAATTAGCCCCGCGGCGATTTGGGCATTCTCAAATATTTGCTCTGCTGCAATATTGGCGAAAGCATCCTGATTTTTCCGTGCTGCATCTAAACGTTTAATCATTTGATGTGCTGCGTTAATTTCTAAGACACTGGGGCCTAGGTTATTCATATCTTTATTCACAAGTTGCATCATGCGCTGCATACTATTTGTCCCATGTGGGCTGAGAACCACCGCTGGACTGTCTACTAGGCGCTTAGATTCTCGCACTTCGGTCACCTTACTACCTAATATCTCTTTGAACCAAGCTGTCAACGCCTGAACCTCTTCTTCAGACAAGGCCTGCTCACTTCTATCCTTCTGTTCATTGCCTAAATCCAAATCAGATTGATCAGCAGAAATGAGTTTCTTACCTTCATACTCTCCTATCGATCCAAAAATATAGTCATCGATGGCGGCATACGTATAGATCACTTCATAGCCTTTGTCTCGAAATACTTCCAGATATGGACCAGACTCGATTCCCTCACGCGATGGACCATTGACAAAGTATATAGCTGTTTGATCCTCTTTCATCCGACCTACGTAATCTGCCAAAGAAATTAATTCTTCCGATTGAGTGCTAGACGATTCAAACTGTAAAAGTTTAACGAGTTCTTTACGGTGCGTGTAGTCATTAGCCGCTCCTTCTTTAAGAAAGAAGGAGAATTTTCCCCAGAACTCTTTGTATTTTTCTGGTTCAGCGGTCATTTGATCACCCAGAAATTTGAGGAAACGGCTCGTGACCACTTTGTTGAGCTTACTGACCAGAGCACTGTCTTGCATAGTTTCTCTGGATATATTGAGAGGAAGTTCCTCACTATCCATAACCCCTCGTAAAAAGCGCAACCACTCTGGCAAAACAACTTGAGATTTTTCTTGAATTAGTACTTTTTTACAATAGAGGTTTACTCCCGGCTCAGTTCGACCGAAACCAACCTGTTCGAAGTTTTCCTTAGGAACAAATAATAAGGTGTTAATATTAATTGGTGCATCCGATGAAAAATGCAGGCGGAAAAGTGGCTCATCATAAGCATTCGCTATAAATTTATAAAATTCGTTATACTCATCGTCCGTAATCTCATTTTTGTTTTTGGTCCATAGGGCATCAACCGCATTGACTTTCTGTCCATTAACGAAAATGGGGTAGGGCACAAAGCTAGAATATTGTTTAATGACTCGCTGGATGGTATCTTCTTTGGCAAAATCATAGGCATCTTCTTTTAAGTGGAGAACCATCTTCGTACCCCGACTCAGATCTTCACCTTCCGTAATCGTATAACTTCCGACACCATCCGATTCCCAGACATAGCTTGCGCCCTCCATTTGATAGGAACGAGTATAAAGCGTCACCCGGTCCGCAACCATAAAGGACGAATAGAAGCCAACTCCGAATTGTCCTATGAGATTAAGATCCTTTTGATCTCCTTTGGTACTCAGATGTTTGATAAATTCTTTGGAACCAGAATGGGCGATGGTCCCTAAATTCTCGACGAGTTCTTCTTTCGTCATCCCGATTCCGGTATCCGTAATGGTCAAAGTATGTGTGTTATCATCCGTATCAATATGAATTTCTAATGCTAAATCCTTATCTAAAACATCGGGACCTGTCAGCTGCGTGTAACGCATTTTTTCCATGGCATCTGCCGCATTAGAAATGAGTTCTCTTAAAAAAATCTCGCGTTCCGTATAGAGAGAGTGGATTACAATGTCCAGCAATTGTCGAATTTCTGTTTGAAATTCCTTCGTTTCTACTACCGTACTCATTATTAACCTCCATCGTTTTATCTTAATATAAGTTTTGGACACCGACTTGGTCGAGCCCACAACCCTTAGTTTAATCAAATATTGGTAAAAGTGCAACCAAAGCGACCAACGTAGTAGGGGCACGATGCGTCGTGCCCACGTATTACCGAGACAGTATGTCCTGCAGACAGACCTCGAACTTCCGATCATCTTCGGGCATTCTCTTTTTCGGGCCTTTGGTTCTACCCCCGCCTCGACGAAACTTTGCTTTGGCCTCACGTTCTTCGAGTAAAAATTCAATATTAGTCGTGCTAAACTCTCGTCCACACGGATTTAAACATCTAACCCCTTTTCCCAACAACATTGCCGCCAGGCCCCAATCCTGAGTCACTGCAACATCACCTGCTTGGGCAAGGTTCATAACCCTGATATCCGCCTCTTGCGAAGCGTTACCAACTACCACATGATGGTCTGACACAATATTGTGGTTAAAACTTGCTACCGTCCAAATAGGTATAGCATACTCAAGGCCCACCTTAATGCAAATCTGCAAGACAGCCTTCGGACAAGCGTCGGCATCCACAATAATCTTCAAATTAATTCCTCATCTCGAGTTCCGGTATTTCCTTTAATCCGCCTTCACTCTGCACCACTTTGTGCTCTTTAAGCAGTTTACCTAATGCTCTTTTAAAGGCTGCTTTGCTCATATGCAGGCGACTTTGAATTTCAATGGGGCTACTTTTATCATTGAGCAACAAGAATCCTTCATGATCCTTGATCCCTTTCAGGATTCTCAATGTATCATTATCCATTTGTATATAGGAAAGTTCTCTTGGCGATAAGTCAAGTTTGCCATCTTCTCTCACCCTGATTACCCGTGCTTCAACTTGATCCCCTTCCATTAAGTCAGTAAAATACTCGTTTTTAGGGATGAGTCCCATGTATTGATTGTCTACAGCAACAAAAGCCCCGATCTCAGCATTTACTGAATAAACCGTTCCTACTACTTTGTCGTTCTTCTGATAGGGTGTTTCAGCCGTCAGATACTCATAAATCTTAGTAGTGGCACTTAACCTCTGACTCTTATCCAAATAGACCTTTACCAGGTAACCTTTACCCACCTGGATCGGATATTTCTGCTCATGAAATGGTAAAAACAGACCTCTTTCTAAACCCAAATCCAGAAAAGCACCGATCTTCGTCGTGGCAGTGACTTTTAAGTAGGCTAAATCCCCTAATTGGGCCAATGGTTTTCTCAGCGTGGCGATCAGCCGTTCCTCAGAATCCCGATAGATAAATACCTCTAATTCGTCTCCCTCTTTGGCATCCTCCGGCACTTGCTTGATGGGCAGAAGTATATTATCATGTCTAACACCCGTACCTGCATCTAAATAGGCACCAAAGGATGTAAAATTAGCAATTTTGAGGTTTTGAAATTTTCCAATTTCTATCATGTTATTTCTCCTTTTTCTATCGTTGCTTAATTCTAGGGTTGCCCGTGAATACAGAATTCATGCTTGTTCAGTTGCATTACTAGGTCCCTTCTCGCCATCACGGCCAGCTCCTTGTGCTAGCCAAGTTTTTCTATATATCATTATATACGTCCTTCAAGCTAAGGCAAAGTAAAATGATTAATACTGTATACTTTTGGCCTCCCCCTTGTCAGTTGATCGATAAAGTGATAAATTTATTCATATGAAATGGAGCAATGATGCTTCTTGAAGATTTGCGAATAATCTTTAAGGGGGTTTTTTTTGTTTCTATGAGTTTGGTTCAATTCAAAATATCGAAAGGGGTAAAAAATTAATGAAAATTTTTGGAGAAAACGTCTTTAATGATGCTGTAATGAGAGAACGTTTACCTAAACCAACATACAAGTCCCTCCGTAAAACGATCGAAGGGGGACTCCCTCTTGATCCTGCTGTCGCTGAAATAGTCGCCAATGCCATGAAGGATTGGGCCATTGAAAAAGGAGCGACGCATTTCACTCACTGGTTCCAACCTTTGACTGGTATCACCGCTGAAAAACATGATTCCTTTATCTCACCAACGAGTCATGGCCTCGTAGCTATGGAATTTTCCGGTAAGGAACTGATTCAAGGCGAGCCCGACGCCTCCTCTTTCCCGAGTGGTGGAATTCGAGCTACGTTTGAAGCCAGAGGCTACACCGCCTGGGACTGTACCTCCCCTGCTTTTCTTAAAGAAGATGCCGGCACCTTAACGTTATGTATCCCTACAGCCTTTTGCTCTTACACGGGAGAAGCACTTGATAAGAAAACCCCGCTTTTGCGCTCCATGGAGACACTCTCCAAACAAGCCCTGCGCATGTTGAAACTCTTTGGGAATACAACAACTAAGCGTGTCGCTAGCACGGTCGGAGCGGAACAAGAGTATTTCCTAGTGGACAAGAAATTCTTTGACAAACGAATCGATCTCATGCTCACCGGACGTACCCTATTTGGGGCAATGGCTCCCAAGGGCCAAGAACTAGAAGATCATTATTTTGGCAGTCTCAAAACACGAGTTGCTTCTTTCATGCATGATTTGAACGTCGAATTGTGGAAACTCGGTGTTCTTGCCAAAACCCAACATAACGAAGTGGCTCCTACACAGTTTGAGCTTGCACCCATCTTTGTCACGACAAACATCGCTACAGACCACAACCAACTTGTCATGGACAGCATGAAAAAAGTAGCCCTCCGCCATGACATGGTTTGCTTACTTCATGAAAAGCCATATGCCGGAATCAACGGTTCTGGTAAACACAACAACTGGTCGATGTCTACCGACGATGGGATGAACCTCCTCGACCCTGGCCATGATCCTCATGAGAATTTCCAATTCCTGACGATAATCTGCGCCATAGTTAAAGCCGTTGATGATTATGCAGAATTACTCCGAGTTTCAGCAGCCAACCCTGGCAATGACCACCGTCTCGGTGCGAACGAAGCACCACCTGCTATTATCTCCATCTTTCTAGGTGATCAGCTCACCGATATCTTCGAACAACTCCAACATGGCGGACTCAATCGATCTCTCCAAGGAGAAAAATTGGCCAGCGGCGTAAAAACCTTGCCAGCCTTCCGCAAAGACTCAACTGATCGCAATCGAACGTCTCCGTTCGCCTTTACAGGAAATAAATTCGAATTTCGGATGGTTGCCTCCTCACAATCCATCTCTGGTCCTAACGTAGTGCTCAATTTAATTATTGCTGAAGTCCTCTCTCAATTCGCGGATCGTCTGGAACAAGCAACAGACTTTGATCAGACCCTTCAAGATATCCTCAAGGAAACCGCCACCAAGCACAAACGAGTCCTCTTTGATGGCAACGGTTATTCAGAGGAGTGGGTTGAAGAAGCAGCTAAACGCGGCCTGCCTAACATCACCTCAACAGTTGAGGCATCCCTTGTGCTTCTACGCGAAGCCACTGTTGAACTGTATGAAAAGCATAAAGTATTGAGCCGGACCGAGCTGGAATCCCGCTATGAAATCAACCTAGAACAGTATTCCAAACAGATTAACATTGAGGCCCTAACCATGATCAATATGGCTAAAAATTTGATTATCCCAGCGACTGTCAAATATTCCACCCAACTGGCTAAGTCCATCAATGCCATTAAATCCGCATCTGCCGCTGCAGATATTTCGGTACAAGAAGAACTTCTCCAAGAGGTCTGCTCGACCTTGGTTTCTTTCAATGCCAAATTGAATACCCTAGAAAAGAATACTCTAGAAGCAGCTGCTCTGACAGACGATGCGTATGCCCAAAGCGTTTACTATCGAGATGTCGTTTTCACAGCTATGCATGCCCTTCGGATCGACGGAGATCAACTGGAAACAATGATCGACGCTGAACTTTGGCCTCTTCCCACGTATGCTCAAATGTTATTTATGCTCTAATAGAGGTCTTCTGTAACCCCATAGTTCAAGGGTAGATAGTTTTATAACTATCTACCCTTTTTCCTTTCCGCTATAGCGAATTGCTATAACGATATACCATTTTTCCTTTTTACGTAGAATGAAGATAGCATGAGAAAAGGGGCTTATGGAAGATTTTCATCCTCCACAAGCCCCAGTTAAGGTTTACATTTTCCCTGTTACGCCTTGTCCACTTTGCTCGGTGGACGTTTGATCCCTAGGATTGGTGCCGAATGGTCTTTTCCTAAGAAGAAGTTAGACCAAGAGGACGTCTGATAGAAATCCCAATTGGCTGGTGGAACCGGAGGAACATCTAGTGTTGCCTCTTCGCCATGTTTCTTAAGTCTCGCATACGCTCTGACCCAGACACATTTTTTCTGATTAGGATAAACCTCACACCAACCGTTGAAGCTCCCCCCGCAGGCTCCATTACGTTGGCTCTTAGGACATTGGGACATGGGGCAAAGGTAACCTATATCCAGCATAGCGCAGTCTCCACAATCCTTACAATCCAGTATTACGACTTTAGCGAGATGCTCTACCGCGTGCATTACCTTCTCAGTTGTCTTTTTGCCTTCCGCTGCACGGTACATTCCGCGCATCATGAAGAAGAGTTTCTTGTTTGGTGTGAACAAGAGGGCGTGCATTCCTCGCATGATCGTAGCCATTCCGCCACCAGGAGCATCTAAGGGGAGATTCACACGACTAGTAAGCCGTTCTGTATTCAGACCAGTTTTTTCATCTTTTTCAAATAAATAGAAGCCATTCGGTTGAGGATAGTCAAATTCCTTGACATAATCGCGCCAATTTGGGAAAAGTTCTTCCCCCTTGTCAAGGATGTATTCCAATTGTTCGTATTTAAGGTTGTGCCCTCCAATATGAACTCCAGCAACACCAAGACCTTTGAGGATCGCGTATAATTTGGCTGCCCGCAACATCCGTGCACCTACCCCTTTATCAGGGGCGGCTTTTTCCTTATCAAGCTCAGCCAACAGCTTGTCCGTAACAACACAACCCGGCAACTTGTTTTGATTCATGACATTGGCTGCTCCATAAGGGAGAACATAAATATTTCCCACTACCGGGATATCAAGTTTATTAACCTTCAAAAACTGTAAAACTTCATGGCATTTCCTGACATCATACCCAAGCTGGGTGACGACGAATTGAGCTCCTCCGGCGATTTTCTTTTTCAGCTTGTAATACTGAACCATCAATTCAGCTTCATTGGCCTTGAATGGTGATACAGCAGCCCCTGCGAAAAAGTCACTAGGCAGATTGTGAGTAGGTCCCTTGAAGCCTGGAACTTCTAATCCCTTATTCATTTCTCCTATAAGCTCTAATGTATTAGAGGGATCAAGGTCAAAAACCGGTTTAGGACGTCCTTTGAACCCAGAAACAGTGTAGTCTCCTGTCATAACTAGGAGATTACGAATTTTTGCCCGGTCTAAGGCATGTAGTTGACTTTCCATTTGATTGCGGTTCTTATCTTTACACGTGAAATGGACCAAGGGTTCAATCCCCATTTTGATGATTTCCATCCCTAAATAATCTGCGAGAATTGCTGGATTGCCCCCTGGGTTGTCTGTGATAGTCAGGGCATGTACCCTACCGCCTTTAGCTGCTTGTTCTGCTGAGGCGATAGCGCTTTCTTGGGCCTTTTCGTTTGAACCTCTGCCCGGTACGAGCTCCCATGTCACGGATAGGACGTTCTTATCCAGAATCGAGTTTTTGAACTTGTTTTCCATATCCTTAGTTCCTCCCCCTTCATACTTTTGCTCATAGACATATATATTTTTTATACTATATCCCATTATAACCTATAACGAGCCATAATGGGATAAAAACTTAAAGAATCTTTTCACATACCTTAATCTAACCGTTCAAGATACATACTGTTCATGAAATAGTTGGAAAAGGTAGAACTTCCGCCCAGTTCGACATGACTAATCTTGCGATATAATTCTCCTGCCATAATTAGTTCATGATGATCAATCAAAACCAGAAGGGCTCCAACATGGGCAGCATTGCCAACTGTCTTAATTTTTTCTGGAGCGATATCCGGTACTAACCCAATATTCAAAATGTTGTTAGCCTTGAGATACGTGGCAAACGTTCCAGATAACGTCACCGAATCGAGTTCTGGAACAGTAATTCCAGCCATTTCTACCAGAGTTTTAATCCCTGCGCAAACAGCCCCCTTAGCTAACTGCAACTCTCCGATATCTTTTTGACTTAAGCTCACATCATGCCCTTGGTTTGTGCCATAGGTCAAGACGAATTCACGCCCTTTTTCAGCTTTTCGGATCCGGCTGATAAGCTCAGGTGAAAGTGCTTGAGCCTTTTCAGGGTCGACAATCTTCCCTTGTTTGTTAACGACCCCAGCTTTTCTCATCTCATCAATGGCCTCAATAAGACCCGATCCACAAATCCCGATAGGTTCCCGTTCTCCGATCACTTGACAATCCACTCCATTTTTCGTGAGGGTCACGCTTTCAATGGCTCCTTGTTTCGCTCTCATTCCATGTATTATGCCAGCGCCTTCGAAGGCAGGTCCAGCCGCCGTGGAACACGCCAGCATAGTGTTTTCTGTTTTTAGAAATAGTTCACAGTTGGTTCCTAAGTCAATAAGTAAATGATTGCCGCGTCCTTGAACCTCAGGTGCCCCCATAATGGCCCCTACAGTATCTGCCCCAACAAAGCTACCAATGTTTGGTAAGAAAAAAATTCTTGCTTGGGCATTAATTTTCAGGCCCATTTCGTCTGCTGTGAATTGCAACGGTCTATTGCAAACAGAGACAAACGGTGAAACGGCCAAATGAGATATATCTAAACCGATCAAGAGATGATGCATCGTCGTATTGCCAACGATCGTCATCTTCAAAATCTCGTTTTTACGCACATCGGCTTGACTAGAAAGTTCTTCCAATAATTGATTGATGGTTCTCCTAACGGCTTCCTGTAGAGTCAAGGCATTCTCTTGACTTTCTCGAGCGAACGTGATGCGGGAAATTACATCCGCTCCATAAGCAGTTTGTCCATTCTCTGCGGAGACAACCTTCAGTATATTTCCCTGGTTTAGATTGACTAAGGCTACCGCCACACTGGTTGTGCCAATATCCACGGCAACACCGAAAAACCGTTTTGTCGTATCCCCTGCTTCAATTTCCACAACTTCATTTTCAGAAACCGTAGCAGTTATACCAAATTCACCCGCACGTAGGACGTCTGGGACCTTGCCTAAGACATAGAGACTCGGTTTATCATAGTTCTTGCCCGTGACAATGCTTAGCTCATCCACAAAGCGATCCCAGTCTCCTCGCTCGTCCGCAAGCGATGGTAAACTGGACTGGACAAACACCTTTTTAATGCCGGGATCTAAAGTTGTTGCCTTCATTCCAAGGAGGACCCCTTCTTTGCGATCCTGACTTTCTACGAAATCCAGTTCAATAACCATGCCTTCTGCGGGTGTCACAGCACAGGCGAGTCGAACTCCGGACTTTATCTCTAGGTCATTGAGATGCTCTAAATCGCGCTCACTTGGTGCCGAGACATTCCCAGTCATTCGAATTTTGCATTTACCGCAAGTTCCTTCGCCATTACAAACACTCTGTACCGGAAGACGATGACGGATTAGTGCCTCCATTAAAGTTTCATTTTCCAAAGCCGTTATAACATTATTTGGAATTATTGTTATTTCCATAATTACCTCCTGCCAACATATCTATTGTAATCCGCTGTCCCGGTTCAACATAAACAGTATCTTGCTCCGTGTATCCATGCAATACGGCTGTTAAAAGATGGAGATCTCCGGCTTCTTCGCCTACGTCCCATCTGAAAAAGTCCGCAATTTCCCGAACTTTTTCTCGGTAGTTCCCAATGTCTTTCGTTCCCGGTGTAACGATCAGAACTGCTTTATTATAACTCCCATATAACATTTTTATAAGGTCAGCGGCCTTTTCCCGCCCATAGCGATCGACGTATTCTAAGTATTCAGCATAGGGAGTTCGGCCGTGGTCCAGCCATCCTCTGCTGAAATAGTAAGTGCCTGGATTTTCTTTCAGTAGCTTAAGTTGCCTTTCATTCGAACCCAGCAAAAGCGAGATGCAATCATGTGTTCTTGGCAAAAGTAACGGAACCCGTTGAGACAGCAGATCAACGACGACATTCGAACACCGACTATAGGTCGTTATGATCAAGTCATAATCCTGGCTTTGGTCAATAATTTCCTGAAGTCGCACATGAAGTCGATCTGGTTTGCCATGAAAATTGAAGTCCAAGAACTCACAATCCATAGTTTTAGGAATTCCCAGCCAACAAACTTCGTTCTTAGTGGAATCACAGCCAATGAGTTTTATCTTCACAAAAATCTCCTCGCTTCAATGAGTGCGCATAGCAACGGAGCGCGTGCGCATGGACGAGACACTTCCCTTCCAATATATAACTATTCGCCTTGTCCCCATAATCTTCCTTCTTTAGAAGAACACTTTTTTTCTGCCCTTTAGTCGATCATGCTCCTTCTGTAATGCCCTCCATTTTCACCTCCATAAAGCGTGCCGAAGTCCTACTCATGTTTGATATTCGACCCAGAAATCTCTAAAAGTATCCCCTTCTCTTGATTGAGAAGGGGATACAGAAACCTATATGAATTTTAAAACTCAAATTGCTTGTTACGGTAAGCCTTAAGATACTTGACGCAGTATGAGTCTCGCCCGGCCAGGGTCTCAGCCGTAACGATACTCGCCATCATCATCTTGTCTAGAGGGTTAACTATCATGCCATCCAACCCTTTAGCTATGGCCATAATGGCAAAGCCATGATTCATGAATTTCCGTTCTGGCAAGCCATAAGATATGTTAGACAGGCCGCACATCGTATGAACTCCTTTAAACTGAGTCATAATGGCTTCAACGGAATTAATAAATTCCATAGCGAACGTGTTATTTACGGAGATCGGTTGTACCAATGGATCTACATAAATGTTACTGATCGGTACATTGGCTTGGACAAGCCCATTAATGAGCTTGTCGGCAATTTTTAGTCGGGCATCCATGGTTTCTGGCATCCCTTCGTCACTCATGCAAAGCGCAACGACCTTTAAGTCCGTTCCTGCAACGACAGGAAGCAGCGCATCATAGCGCGCTTTCTCTAAAGATATAGAATTAATCATCGCGGTACCTTTGTGCACGGACAAGGCAGCTTCAATCGCTTTTGGGTCGGGGCTATCGATACAACAAGGAGCATCAACCACCCCTTGAACCGTCTTAACGAGCCATTGTAAGTATTCTGGTTCCTTGCCAACAAAGATCCCAGCGTTAACATCAATATAATCGGCTCCGGCTTCTAGTTCATCTCTGGCCACCTTTTGAATATATTCCACATCTTGAGCTCGGATGGCTTCCCCGATTAGCTTGCGACTGGCATTAATTAATTCTCCAACAACTAGCATGCTTTTTTCCTCCCTCACATAATATAGAGACTTCTTTGTGAATACAAAACGTAACTTCTTGCGTTAATTCAATTGTAGTCCTAATTCAGTTATTTTCACAGGGATTTTCTTGTTTTCTCTTGATTGATCTTAACTTATCTCACCAGCTTCAATACTAAATCGACAGCCGAAAATACATCGACCGCATAACCATCGGCATTAATAGACTGAGCAAAGTCTGGGGTTGCAGGATTTCCACCAATAATTATCTTTACTTGAGAACGTAGGTTTCTCCGTTCAAGTTCCTTCATTGTCTCAGACATCATACCCAACGTGGTCGTAAGCATAGCAGACATTGCTAGAACGTGCGGGTGGTGCTCTCTAATTGCTTCCGCAAAATCCTCAGGTTGAACATCGATTCCTAGGTCAATGACTTCTAAACCTGCACCGCGAAACATCATGACGATTAAATTCTTGCCAATATCATGTAAATCCCCAGCGACGGTACCGATAACTACTTTACCGATTAAAGAATTCTTTGAGTTCGACAAAAGAGGCTTCAGTACATGTAACCCCGCGTGCATTGCCCTTGAGGCAATTAGAACCTCGGAAATATATATCGTGTTATCCCGAAACTGCCTACCAATATCCTCCATGCCAGGTAGTAATGCTTTCTCAAAAACCTGCCGCGGACTGATCCCGTTTTCAATTGCTAAAATTGTGAGAGTCTTCACACGGTTCGCTTGACCCTTCAAGAGAGCCTTGGTAATTAATTCTAATTCTGAGTCTAGGTCTGAAGTTAACAATAGGTTCACTCCTCGTCAATTATAGATTATAGAGCATGTTGTTTATATCGACTTGGAGTTATTCCCTCGAGCTTCTTAAACACTCTGGTGAAGTAGCCTGGATCCTCAAAGCCACTTTCTTCAGCAGCCTGCATAACATTATACTTTGGATTCTTCAACATTATTTTTGCTTCTTCCACCCTGACCTGGGTAAGGTATTCCATCAAAGTACAACCTAGATCTTGTTTAAATATTCTACTAACATAGCATGGACTGAGAAAAACCTCCTGTGCAATATCGTCAATAGTTAGCTTTTGACGGTAATTCTGTCGAATATATTCGGCTGCTTTCTGAATGGCTTGTAGATTCTTCTGGTTTTTGTTATCTTCCAAATGGTTCATAAAATTATCCAACATATTTGTAGACCAGAGACAGAGTTCATCTGAAGTCGTTATTTCAAGTATATCTTGATAGAATAAAGCGTTGAGTGGTAGAATAGTACTCAAATCAGCACCGCCTTCCACTGCTGCCCTTGATATAATGACCACCAGTTCCACGACTCTCGTTTTAGCCGTATCTATATTTTCTGAATTTATTTCTAATATGTCAACTAATAAATTTTCGAGAAGGTGTTGGGCTACCCGCTTTTTGCCATTACGCACCATCGTCTTCAGTTCATGTTCCTTGTCCAAGGAACTAATACTTAGGGCTCTAGTCTTAATCGTATTCATTGCAACTTCTGCAGATTTGCGTGCCTGAATTTCTTCGGCAAGCCTTGCCTGTTGGGCTGTTATTTGCCTTCGCTGTTCCAAGACCGTCATACCGGTTTGCATAATTTGATTGGCAACGATAAACAACAGATCTGCAGCCGCTTGTACTCTATCGCTTGACATTACCTCTAATTGGGCAGCCGACCACTTGACCGCAGCAACGTCGACATCAAGTCCTTTGACCATTTCCTCAATTTCTTCTAGAAAATAATCTTCCGGTTCCCACATTAATACCTGTCCACAGATAATGGAACCGACATGTTTATCGATTAAAATTGGAGCGGCCCACATAATCAAGCCCGCATGACATCTGAAAATATAAGGTTCACCATATTTAGCAGCTTCAGTACATGCACGGGCGTAGGAACGCTGACATTTTTTACTGCCCATGCTATCAGCCCTGATCATTTCACAGAAACGACAGTCCTTTATTGCATGGTCAGTGGAAATTAAGGTATCCCCTTTATTGTCAACGAGTATCGCCTTTAAGCCCGTAGACTTTGAAAACGAACATAACATTTTATCTAAGAGATCCCGTCCTACTAATCTCTCGATCCATTGTGATTCCTCTTGATTCACGATACCACCTCCGAAGTAGGCTTCACACTATATGTGTTTAACTATTAATAAACTCCTATACACTGACTTCGAAGCAAATGCGGAGTTAGTGTATAGGAGTTTAAATAATAAACCTAGTGTGATTCTATATAAATATCATACCACATCATTAGTTGTTATTTTGATTTATGTAAAAAATGAAATAATCAACAATAAAATGCGCTCTAGTCTTTGACTAGGTTAAATAAATTTGCCTAGGAGACTAGAGCGCCGCGTAAGAAAGGGCTCAATTACTGTATTTAATAAAATATATCATTCCCTAACTTCCATTCTGCTAAGTGGAAGTTGCAGCCACTTCGGAGGGGGGACCCCCCCACCGAAGTCCCGATCTTCAAGATAGGGACAGGTTTACTTTGCTGCAGTGTTAGTAGTCATGTCATATTTGGCAGGATCAAATTTTTCCTTAGTCGTGCTATTAATCATGGTTTGCGTAAACTTAGCTTCGTCATCCGGTACAGTTTTTAATTGCTTTTCAAATATTTTAAGGTATTTTAGTTCCTTAGCATCAAGCATTACTAAACCTTCTGCTTGAGCGGCTTTTAATTCAGCAATCGTAACTGCAGCGGCAATTTTTGTGCGTTCAAAGTGAGTTTTACCCTTAACAATTTCCTTGCTCAATTTCAGAACGACTCTAGGATCCAATACATAGGCTTGCGGATCATACATTCTATCCGATTCTGCTAGAATATCTCTCATTTCAAGCGCTGATCCACGAGATGTCGCTACATTCATGATTCGGCAATCATAGATAAGTTCCTCCGTGAAGACAGTAGGAGCCATTCCTCCTAACAATCTAACATTTTCCACGGATTCATTACTCCAACAATCCGCCAGACAACCGGCAATGTTACCAACTGCACTAGAATGAGCACAGACGGCTGTTCTGCCTTCCATAGAAATAGGGGTTCCTGTTATAGCTTTGAGATAAACATTTTCGTAGCCACAGTCTTTACTAGGTCCTACTGCGCCAGATTCAACGGCTACCATTGTTCTTACCGCACACATAACCCTATCAATGGCAGCAAAAACCTTGGGAATAAATTGCTTGTGGGCCATAACCATCGATGTGTTTGCAAAGCCACAGGCAGTGTCTCCAGAAGGTAAGCACTTTGTTTCTTTAGAAATCTTGACAATTTCATTCCATAAAGTTGCCATATCGCGACAACCAACAACGCCTAAAGAAAATATTGCCTTAGGCAGGTCGCAATTCATGACAGCCTCGTCGTGGAGATGCTTTCCTCCAATGGACTCAATGGCTAAAAAGTCTGCCCCAGCTTCAGCGCATCCTCTAAATGTCTTCATCAAATTGTCCCAATGATCGCCATGGTACATATGGGTTAGCGTCTTACCTTCCCGGATGTCGACAGCGGTCAACCTCATGAGACTTTTCAGGCCAAATTTAGTGGTGTATTCATCCATTACTTTTCTAACGACTTTAGTTACTGCAATCCCCCACTCCGGATTAAAGGTACATGGCGGCAGGAGTTCTATTTCAATTATTATGCCAGGAGAGTGAAGTTCATGGGCCTTGGAACAAATACCGTGAATCATCTCTTCATATTGGGACAATACTTTTGGCATGGTTTCTTCATTGATTAACATGGTTGGCAGAGTAAGATTAACTTCCGGATAAACCGTTCCTCCACCGATAACCATTCCATTGCTGCATTTTACAGGTTTTTTGGCAGTTCCGTAAATAAACTCATCTAATTTAGTATAGGCAACGTCTGTATACATATGATTAGTCATAAAAGACCCTCCCCTAATTTTATTATTAACGAGCTACGTTTTGAACGTTATTATTCAATAATTTGGCAACCAGTTCCACAGCCGCGGCTGCATCTCCAGCATAACCATCTGCACCAATTTGATCTGAGAATTCCTGGGAAATTGGTGCACCACCAATAATGACTTTGACATCTTTACGCATGCCCTTGGCAATAAACTCATCTATTGTAGTTTTCATAGCCAACATAGTCGTCGTGAGTAAGGCTGAAAGGGCTAATATTTTCCCATCATTTTCTTTAATCGCTGTCATATACTCTTCTGGAGAAATATCGACACCCAAGTCAATAACCCTATATCCAGAGCATTCTAACATCATACCGACCAAGCTTTTTCCGATATCGTGTAAGTCTCCTTTAACGGTTCCTATTACAACAGTCCCTTTATTAGTCATCTTGCCACCCGCGAGCAATGGCTTAACCAGTGCCACGCCAGCATTCATGGCCCGAGCTGACATTAATACTTCCGGAACAAACATATCATTCACTTTGAAACGCTGACCTACTACATTCATCCCCCCGATAAGACCCTCATTAATTATAGCAAGTGGATCAACTTTTGCTTCAATTGCTTTGTTCGTCAATACCTGAACTTCGTCTTCATCGCCCTCGATCACGGAATTGCTTAACTTTGAAAAATCATACATAAATTTATCCTCCTATTAATTTATTTGATAACAGATTACTAATGGGACACTCGCATGACGTTTTGAACCCCTTTCTTTTAGACTCAAGCATCTACGTTATCTTTGGATATCCACGAATGTCCAAAAGTGTTTGTTTTATTCTGTTAATACCATTCTAGTCCTTAGTTACCTCCTTCACTATGGACTATCTTGTTTTATCTTGCTTGATCTTAGCGTCATATTTGTACAATTTTGCACAAACTAAGGTTAAAATACTCATAATTAGTGTGGTATTAACTTCAAAGTACCGGGTTTCTGGTATACTGCATGGTAAGTAAATTTTAAGCCTTCTTTGCTATCATAGGAGATAATTTAAGGAAAGGTATCTAAAAATCCCGGTTACTATCGAATAATCCATAGTAAACCTGATCAATTAACATTTTACTTCTTTAAAAGGTAAAATGAGGCATATTATATCAGAATAATCTGAATATTGGTTAACGACAACTGCAAGAAAGATACGCCCACTATAGACCGTATTGATTACGTTCCTGTAGTGGGCGTATCCTTTCCATGGTAATGAGAAAGTTTTCTATCCATAATTTGAGATGATCCCCTTACTGCGTGACAAGTTTCAGGGTCAGATCGACCGCATTAAATACATCATCTGCAAAACCATCAGCATTGATAGCCTGCGCAAAATCTTTTGTAGCGGGATTTCCACCAATAATTATCTTTACTTTATTACGTAGTTCTCTACGTTCAATTTCCTTTATCGTCTCAGACATCATCCCCAAAGTGGTAGTTAGCATAGCAGACATAGCTAGGACACCGGGCTGGTGATCTATAATTGCTTGCGCAAAATCTTCCGGTTGGACATCAATTCCCAGATCGATGACCTCTAATCCAGCACCGCGATACATCATAACAATTAAATTCTTCCCAATATCATGTAAATCCCCGGCTACCGTACCAATGATTACTTTCCCGACTGAAAACTGCTCCGAATTTGACAAAAGAGGTTTCAATATATGTAACCCAGCATGCATCGCCCTTGAAGCAATTAAAACATCCGATATATAAATTATGTTATCTCTCAATTGTCCACCGATTTCCTGCATGCCTGGCATTAATGCTTTTACAAGGATTGTTTGGGGATTTATTCCGTTCTCAATCGCCAGCATGGTAAGATTTCTAACCCGATTTGCCTGTCCTTTGATTAAGGCCTTAGTTATTAATTCTAATTCTGTTTTCATCACAGCTCACTCCTCGGTAACTGCATAGTTCACAGAGTATGTTGTTTAAATTTACTTGGAGTAACACCCTCAAGCTTTTTAAAAACCCTAGTAAAGTAGGCAGGATCCTCGAAACCATTCTTTTCTGCAACCTGCATAACATTATATTTGGGATTCTTTAACATTTTTTTAGCTTCTTCCACCCTTACCTGAGTGAGGTATTCCATCAAAGTGCAGCCAAGACCCTGTTTGAAAATTCTGCTGACATAACATGGGCTGAGATAAACTACCTGAGCAATATCGTCAATCGTTATCTTATTACGAAAATTAACTCGTATATAATCGGCTACTCTTTGGATAATTTGCTGATTTTTATGGTCTTTGTTAATTTCTATTTGGTTCATGAATGTTTCTAACACATCTCTGGACCAGAGACAAAGTTCATCAGTATTCGTTATTTTAAGCAACTCCAGATAGAATATAGAATTATGCTGTAGGATAGCACTTAAGTCAGCGCCTCCATCTACAGCAGCCCTCGATATAATTACTACTAGTTCAACAATTCTTGTCTTAACTGTATCTATATGTTCTGAATTAATTTCTATAATATCAACTAACAAATTTTCGAGAAGTTGCTGCGCCGCTCGCTTTTCCCCATTACGCACCATCGTCTTTAGTACGTGTTCCTTATCCACAGAACAGGTACTTAAAGCTCTCGACTCAATTGTACGCATAGCGACTTCAGAACGTTTACGAGCCTGTATTTCTTCCGCCAGTCTCGCTTGTTGGGCGCCGATGTTTCTTCTTTGCTCCAAGACTGTAAAGCCGCTTTTCATAATTTGATTAGCCACAATAAACAATAGATCTGCCGCGGCCTGAACCTTATCACTCGACATTACCTCTAATTGAGCAGCTGCCCACTTAACTGCAGCAACGTCGACATTAAGTCCCTTCACCATTTCCTCAATTTCTTCCAAAAAATAATCTTCCGGTTCCCACATAAGAACCTGCCCACAAATAATGGAGAAAACATATTCATCTAGTAAAATCGGTGCGGCCCACATTATCAACCCGGCATGACATCTAAAGATATAAGGCTCACCATATTTAGCCGCATCAGTACACGCTCTGGCGTAGGAACGCAGACATTTCCGTGTTCCCGAGCTATCAGATCTAATCTTTTTACAAAAATTACAGTCATTAATCTCATGATCAGTAGAAATCAGTGTATTTCCTTGCGTATCAACAAGTATTGCTTTTAATCCAGTAGATTTCGAAAAAGAACATAACATTTTTTCCAGCAGGTTCCGTCCTACCAATTTTTCTAGCCATTCTGATTCCTTTTCTTGCGTAATGTTTGCTTGATTCACATTCCCACCTCCAAAGTCGGAACTAATATATTTAGAACAGCAAACTCCTTAGTATGAACTGCCCATGTATCTTGTGCTCGAAATAGGTCTCAGTAACAGAGGCATTATTATATTATAACACTTGAAGATAATTTGTTGTTATATATTACAATATTCGTATAATTTCTACAACAGGTGTAAAAAAGCGCTCATATCCCTGCCCGTTACCAATTTTATATAGCCTCGGGAGACTTGAGCGCCATTAGAGTGTTTTAAATTAATGTTTGGAAATAATTCTAAGAAATATCATACATTCCAAGATCATGTTTAGGATTAGCTTTAATCATGTCTGCTATAAACTTAACTTCGTCGTCTGGGATACTTTTGAGTTGCTTTTCAAAAATATCAAGATACTTCATTTCTTTAGGGCCCAGTTCTAAGAGACCCGCTTTAACTGCTGCACGCAATTCTGTAATCGTAGCGCCCGCGGCAATTTTCGTTCTTTCAAAGTGGGTTTTTCCTTTAATAATCTCAGCAGAGATTTTCAGGACTATGCTAGGGGTCATGATATAGGCTGTAGGGTCGCACTTATTATCAGATTCCACAAGAATATCTCTCATTTGAAGTGCCAATCCTTTAGCTGTTGCTACGTTCATTTGGCGGCAATCATAAATGAGTTGCTCCATAGATACGGTTGGAGCCATATTGCCTAACAATCTTACATTTTCTACGGATTCATTACTCCAGCAATCCGCTAAGGCTAAGGAAACGTTACCAACAGCACTGGAATGGGCACAAGCAGCTACTCTTCCTTCCATAGAAATAGGTGTTCCGGTAATAGCTTTGAGATAAACCCCTTCATACCCGCAATCTTTATCTGGTCCAACAGCACCCGATTCAACAGCTACCATCGTTCTCACCGCACACATAACCCTGTCAATAGCCGCAAAGACTTTCGGAATAAAATTCTTATGGCCCATTACCATTGACGTATTGGCAAACCCACAGGCAGTATCTCCTGAAGGCAAAACATTATAATCAGCCGAAATTTTTACAATTTCATCCCACAGAATTTTCATATCGCGGCAACCGACGATTCCTAGAGAAAATACAGCCTTAGGTAGATCAATATTCATAACCGATTCATCGTGCAGGTGCTTTCCACCAATAGATTCAATTGCTAAAAAATCTGCTCCGTTTGCTGCGCAGCCCTTCATAGTGTCCATTACTTGCTTCCATTCTACGCCATTATACATATGTTTAAGCGCCTTACCTTCGCGGACATCGACAGGTGTCATTCTCAACAAACTCTTGAGACCGAACTTAGTCTCATACTCCTTCATTACACCTTTTACCACTTTGGTAACTTCGATACCCCACTCCGGATTAAAGGTACACGGAGGAAGAAGTTCAATTTCCACTAACATCCCAGGAACTTTTAGTTCTACTCCCATAGAACAGACACCGTGAATCATTTCTTCGTATTGTATCAATACCCTAGGCATAGTTTCTTCAGTTATCAGCATCATAGGAAGAGTGCAATTCAGTTCCGGATAAACTGTTCCTCCGCCAATAACCATTCCATTAGCACATTTGACAGGTTTCTTAGCACTACCGTAAAGAAATTCATCCACATTAGTGTAAGCGAGTTCAGTAAACTTTACAGTCACAATATTCCCTCCTATTCTTTCTTATATTTAGTTCAATAACTTAGTGACAAGATCAACCGCCCCAGCCGCATCTGTTGCATAACCATCTGAACCAATATTATCCGAAAATTCTTGGGTTATTGGAGCGCCACCAATAATAATCTTTACCGCTTTACGGACACCCTGTGCCGCTAAAATTTCTATGGTTGTTTTCATTTGCAACATGGTCGTAGTCAACATGCATGAAAGAGCCACTACACCAGCATCATTAGCCTTAACTGCAGCCACGAAATCGTCACCTGAAACATCCACACCCAAGTCAACTACAGCATAACCTGAGCATTCCAGCATCATCCCAACTAAACTCTTTCCAATATCATGTAAATCCCCGGTAACTGTTCCAATGATAACGGTTCCCTTAGTTGTCGTTTCACCGCTCTTTAACAATGGCTTTACGAGAGCCACACCGGTTTTCATGGCAGCAGCTGACATTAATACTTCCGGCACATACATATCGTTGACCTTAAAACGAGCACCCACTACATTCATTCCCGCAATAAGTCCATCATTGATAATGGACAGTGGATTAACCTTCGCACTAATTGCTTTTTGGGTAAAATCAACAACTGCACCCTCGTCTCCCTCGATAACGGCATTGCTTATTCCTGAAAAATCAAACATCTTGGACCCTCCTTACAGTTTTTTTCAATTAGACATGTTCTTTTCGCTTTTCTTACTTTTTGTAAAATTAATTGATTAATCTGTTAATAATATTATAGATCTGAGATAGACTTTCTCGCTATGGACTATCTTGATATATATTGATAAATCATAACCAGTTGGTCCACTCTGGGACTGACAGGGTATCATCCTCCATACGACAATTTAATTGCAAAAGTTTAGTTTTCTGGCACTAAGCCACGTAAACCGCTGAGCGGCCTACCTTATTGATAGGGTCATTTTGGTAGAGAATAGTTCAATAAAATCCTAGTAAAAGCATAATAATCCATGTTAAGCCTGATCAATTATTATTAAGCTTACTAGTGAAGTACAAATAGGGCGGAAATCAAGTACGTATAGGAGGATGGAGCTTATGGTAAAATTTGATATCATCTCTGGCTTTCTAGGAGCAGGAAAAACTACATTAATCAAAAAAATTCTCAATGCCCTCCCAAGTAATGAAAGAGTTGTCTTAATCGAAAATGAATTTGGAGATGTTAGCGTTGATCGAGAAATCCTAGAAATTGAGGGTTTCGAAATTTATGAACTATCCAACGGCTGTGTTTGTTGTAAACTTAAGGGAGATTTTATTTTCACTTTACAACAAATCTTAACTCAAAAGGTTGATCGAATCATCTTTGAACCCTCTGGTATCTTCATAATTGGCGAAATCTTAGACTTATTTAAGGATCCTCAGATTTCCTCCGCGTGTTATATTAACTCCGTGACAACCGTCGTTGATGCCCAAAACTTTTCCAACCACATACAAAGTTACTCTGGCTTCTTTAAAAGCCAGATTTGTAGTGCATCTTCTTTAGTTATTAGTAAAACCCAGTTTCTTTCGGTCGAAGAAATTTCCCAGATTAAATTAGAGTTGCACATATTAAATGAAACGGCGATGATACTAGGCAAGGATTGGGAGGAGTTATTTAAAGACGAACTCCTTAGCCTGGTTAATAAAAAAAACCTAGCGATCTCAAATGACATTGCCCATCTACCGAGTCACGACTTTGAGTCGATAGGGCTACGGACCTCCAGAATTCTGGGATTAAAGCAATTGGAGAACATTCTCCAGCAGTGTCAAAATGGTAAATACGGCAAGATATTAAGAGGCAAGGGATTTATCAAATCGGACAATGGCTTTCTTGAATTTCAATATATCGACAAGCATTATTCTATCTCTGAATCTATGGGTGTTACGACAGGACTCGTTAGCTTTATAGGTAGCGATTTGCAGAAGGAGTCACTTACTGTGGCCTTCCAATAAGACGGAGATGGGCACGATGCATCGTGCCCCTACTATAGTTACGGATACTAGAAGACTTATACTCTGACTAGTAAAAAAGATACACCTAGCGCAAGAACGCAATTACGTTCCTTTGCTAGGTGTATCTTTTTCCTTCGAGTGAAGCAACTAATCGGTTCGAATGCAAGCAAGAACCGTCCCCACTTGCACTCTAAACTAAAAAGTCTGCTAGCTCCTCTGGAGTATTGAAGAGATAATCTGGAAAACCTTCCTTGAGTTTAGAGGACGTATGCCACCCCCAGGTAACTCCTATGGTCTGTGTTCCCGCATTTTTCCCCTCAATCATGTCTCCTTTTGTGTCTCCTACATAATAGGCCGGTATTCCAGGATGTAAAGCCATGATGTTCTGAATCTTTTTGATCTTACTCTTTTCCTTTTCAGCCCCAATGACACCTTTGAAGCATTCAATTCCATTTTGATGCAAAATCCGCATCGTAGCACTGGAAAGATTCGACGTAATGACATAGACCTGGTGTTCTTCTGAGATCCGTTCTAAAGCTTCCTTTATACCGTTAAAGAGTTCGAGATCTGCCAATTGTTCGCCCTGCAAAAGTTCATATCGTTTCAATATGTTATCGATGGTTGATTCGTCCAAACCACGACTCATCATAGTCTCATAAACATTTCCATCAAAGAGGCCAAGAACATCTTCTGATGCGTTGACCTCGTTAAACCCATTCTCTCGACAGGCCTGCGTAAATCGAGACGTAAAAACTTCAAGGGAATCAACAATAACGCCATCATAATCAAACATTATAAGTGCCACACTTGCTACCTCATTTTCGTCTTAGATTTCGAATTGTTTGTTGCGATAAGCCTTAAGATATTTGACACAATAGTCATCTCGACCAGCCAGTGTCTCCGCCGTGATCAAACTTGCCATCATCATTTTGTCCAAGGGGTTAATAATTAGACCATCTAACCCTTTGCCAATTGCCATGATTGCAAAAGCATGATTCATGAATTTTCTCTCTGGTAGGCCATAAGAAATATTTGATAGCCCGCACATCGTATGAACTCCCTTAAATTGAGTCATAATGGCTTCAACAGAGTTAACAAATTCGACAGCAAACGTGCTATTCGTAGATATTGGCTGTACCAGCGGATCGACATAAATATGATCCAGCGGCACATTGTTTTGGACGAGCCCATTGATGAGTTTATCGGCAATTCTTAACCGGTCATCCATAGTTTCGGGCATTCCTTCATCACTCATGCATAAGGCCACTACTTTCAAATCTGTGCCTGCAACCACAGGTAATAACGCCTCATAGCGCGCCTTTTCTAGGGAGATGGAGTTAATCATTGCAACACCTTTATGCACGGACAAGGCCTCTTTAATTGCCTTTGGGTCGGGGCTATCAATACAGCAAGGGCAGTCCACGACTTCCTGAACTGTTTTGACCAACCACCTCAGATACTCTGGTTCTTTACCAACAAAGATACCTGCGTTGACGTCAATATAATTCGCCCCTGCCTCGAATTCTTCCTTAGCAACCTTTTGAATATAAGCTGCATCTTGAGCCTTGATAGCCTCCCCAATGGCCTTACGGCTAGCATTAATTAATTCTCCTACGATGATCATGAATATACCTCCTGTTTTTTGGAGTTTCAAATTGCCTCATTAAATATGCTTGACAGCTACTCTTATTTTGCGGTAAGACGACGAGCAGTCTCTACCGCACCAGGAGCATCCGTACTCCAACCATCGGCCCCAATTTTTAGGGCAAAGTCCTCCGAAACTGGTGCTCCTCCGACCATAGTTTTATAGCTTAATCCTTGTTCACGAATAGCTTTGACAGTGACTTCCATGAAAGGCATTGTCGTAGTTAAAAGAGCGGACATACAGATGATGTCTGCATTTTTCTCTTTGGCGGTGGCCAGGAACTTTTCCGTATCCACGTCAACACCGAGGTCAACAACCTCAAATCCAGCACCTTCCATCATCATGGAAACGAGATTCTTCCCGATGTCATGTAAATCGCCTTTGACAGTACCAATAATAATTGTTCCTTTTTTCTCGCTTTCACCTTTAGATAATAAAGGCTTTAACACTTCTAGTCCAGCTTTCATAGCTTTGGCTGCCATCAACATTTCCGGTACAAAAAACTCGCCTTCAGTATAGCGTTGTCCGACTTCGTCCATTGCTCCGATGAGCCCTTGTCCTAAAATTTCTGAGACATCCGTCCCATTGCTTATTTCCACTTTGACAAGAGCTACGACTTTCTCAATATCAAATTCAACCACTGCATCATAAATAGCTTGTACGCTCATTTTCTCTCTTCCTTTCCTCTCAGTCAGTCGACCGTCGCTAGGTAACAATTAAAAGCATTTGATTACTTAGCTTACTAGCCCCACACCGCATCTCCAGGCACAAGTCCTGGAAAGTGTCCACGTACCTTGGCATCTAATTCTTCCGTGAAGCGTGACTTGTTCGGTTTACTTAGAATTTTATTGGCTTCTTTCATCGCACGACTATGAGCATCCGGTTTCCCTTGATCTTCCCAGCGGCGACGCATTTCTCTCGTGGCAACTTTAGGTAAGACTGCGATGGAACGCATATTTTTCATCGTATGATCGGTGTCCATATAACTGCCTCCAGGACCAATTTTAGCAATCAAGTCCAAACAAAGGTTCTCTTCGCTGTATTCATATCCTTTTTTCATACGCTTCAGCATTAAAGCAATCTCATTATCGATAACGGCTTTGCCAAAGTCAAAGGCCATTAGACTTCCTAAGAGCCCACCCATATTGAATAAATCTGCGCCAGCAAGCAAGGCTCCCGTCGTGTTCATTCCGGTTTCATAGCCCGATTGAGCATCGTTAGAATGGGCATTGGTCAAGCCAATATAACCGCCGGACGGTACGTTATAGAATCTTGCCATCTCTGTATGAGCCATTTGCATCATCCCTGTTTCGATTGCGCCCGGTGCATAAGCTCCCGTTCGCATATCGGCCACGGTGGATAATACGGCATAAATCATGGGGGCCCCTGGACGAATCATTTGAATTAGGGTCGACAGACCAAGGAATTCTGCATTGCCGAGTGTCAATGTTCCCATCAGGCTAAGCGGTGAGGTCATCCCAGCATTCGGAACAATAGTCCCATAAACCGGCAATCCTTGCTCAGTGAGATAGATAACTGCTTCGGTTGACTCCACATCAAAGGTTAACGGAGAAACAACCGGACAATAATGATGATTGATAAACGGACGTTTTCGATAAGCCTCTTCGCTTCCAGCAATCAGGACACCTAACTCCAAGATTTTCTTCAAGTCGTCCATATTCGGAGTGTTACTGCGAACTGGTTTCTTACAGTTCTTCAGCGCCGGATAGAAGCGAGATAAACTGAACTGACCCTCAGGGGCATCATCTGCCAAGGTTGAAATCGAAAAGACATCAAAACCAGGCAGTTCATTAATTAAATAGGCAATATTAGCTATATCTTTAGAGGTAGCACGTCTTTCCACTCCTGTTAAGGGATCGATAATATTTGGAGCAGAGCTCCCCGTTACGACAATCGGCCGATCCCCAGGCATAGTTACATCAAATTTTGGATCTTGGGCAGTAAAAGTATACGTAGGCACAAAAGTTTGTCTAGCTTTTTCGATAACCTGACGAGGAAACTTGACCAGCTTTGTCACCATATCAACCTGACAGCCATTTTCAGTGAAAATAGCGAGTGCTTTTTCATTACGAACCAACATCCCCACATTTTCAAGAATTTCCAGTGAGGCTTCATGCACGCGCTCGACTTCAGTCTGTGTAAATAATTTCGTGAACTCCACTACACAATCCCCTCTCCTCTTATTTGAACTACTTATAGGGCGTTTACCACTTCTGCAATCTCTGCTTGATGGTTTTCAATCCAGTTCATTAACCGGACATTATGCTTTAAATAAGCTACGTACTCATACTCGTTTAAATCGGTTCCAGCATAATAAGCAACCACATCCCAGTTAATCAAATAGATATTGGCTGCCGCGATCATCGTTGGCAAGTACTCGATTTCGAGCGCAGTCAAAGGTTCCAGTCCTCCCAATTCAACCAATTTCTCCTGGTAAGATTTTAGAAAGATCGCACATTTATCGAGAAGCAACATCCCATCTTTTCCATCTTGCCAAGAACTACAGCAATAGGCCAAGGCTAGGGTGACGTCGAAGAGCCTATAATCAATCTTGGACCAATCAAAGTCAAAAATTCCCACAACCTTATCATCCTTATATTTAAGGTTTCCTGGATGAAAATCGTTGTGGCAGGGGCTTAATGGCATTTTATCAATTACTTCTTTCCGGATTTGTGAGCTCTCAATAACCCCCAGAATAGAATCAAGATTCATTTTATAATATTGATGAAATTTTGTGTCAATTTCCTTTTGAGCCAAGGCTTTAAAGCTTTCAGGCAAAGACGGGAGCAATTCCATAATCTTCGGTTCGACCCGCTCTAGACCCTGTGGGTCGAAATCCCTAGCGGCATTATGGAACGTAGCCAGAACTTCAGCTGCACTTGCATATTCTGCATCGTTTAACGTGGGATTGTCCCAAGTGTATTTATCTTCCCCTTGAAGAAATTGATAAACGGCAAAATAGATCTCCGCCGAATTTTCATTCAATCCTTCTGTATGTTTCACGAAGGTCTTACCATCTTTGGCACGATGCAATCCAGCCGCAATATCCAAACCATGAGCAATCGAGTAATCGATCATGGAATGTTCGAACACAATTTCCGTCTCTGTTATTCCGTATTTGTACTTACGTACGAAATACTCATGTTTCGCTCCGTCCTTCTCTGTAATAATTCCAAAACTTCGGTTAACATATCCACCGAAAATCTCGTAAACTTCAACAACTGTGCCTAGGTCATAACCCCTCAACGCTTCTACAACTTGAGTCCGCAAGAGGGCCGTCTCCATAGTATCGAAAAAATTCGTCGCGATCTTCTTCAGTTCTTCACTCTGAGTAAGTAGAGCAAACATTGTGTTGGCATTGCGTTTTTCGAGGTGTTTCATTTTACTTGTGTTCATATTAATCCTCCTAACCATTCGTTCGTAGGACAAAAGACTAAAGGGAGAAATTTCACTATGCAAAGGCTTGATTAAGGTAACTCAATCATAACATTTGAGAAGCATCTTTTTCGTAACACATTCCTGCTCGTTTTGACGTATAACTATTAATTTAATATTCCGATTTATCAGTACAGATCTAAGTTGTCTGTTCACCGCTAAAGATATCTTCATGTAGTAGGTATTCATGAATTACTCCCCATGGCACCTAGAAACTTGTGTTCCTGATATATTAAAAAGTCGGTAAATTACCGACTTTTCTTTGAGATCAGCTTCGTAAAGTTTTCTTCGATAAAGGTCCTTAGTTCAAAGGCATCTTCGAAGTAATAATCCGCTCCTATCCGCTTGGCAAAACACGAATCTACCGGGGCACCTCCCACAATGATTACTAAGTTTTTGCGAATTCCCAAACACTCTAATTCGTTAATCACTTCTTTCATAACCGTCATGGTTGTTGTTAGCAAAGCGGACATCATCAGAATATGGGGGTTTTCCTTGCGCACAATACTGGCAAATTTCTTAGGTGTCACATCCACTCCCAAATTAATAATCTGCGCTCCAGTGGTCACTAGCATCATCTTCACCAAGCTTAATCCGATATCATGAAGATCCCCTGCCACCGTTCCCATAACAATTTTACCTGTGGTTTTCTTTTCTGAATCCTTCAAACAAGGTTCCACAAGGCTTAACCCCGCATGCATGGCCCTGGATGCCATGAGCACTTCTGGAACCATAACCCTTTGCTCACGAAACTTCTCAGCCACACGATCCATTCCAGCGATTAAGCCTTTTTCAAGAATGGACTCTGCCGAAAACCCTTGTGCCAATGCCCGTTTGGTTAAGGCCATGCTTTCTTCGGCTTCCCCTGCGGCAATTGATTTAATAATGGCCTGAAAAACCATTAACACACACCCTTTAATACAAACTGTTTTTATAGATCAATGGTGTAACCCCTATATATTTTTGAAACACCTTTGCAAAATAACTTTGGTTTTGAAAGCCAACAGCTTTCGACACTTGGGATACACTGAATTCAGGTTTCTTCATGATCTCTACCGCTTGCTCCACCCTTACCCTTGTTAAATAGTCATTAATCGTACAATCCAGCTCTTCTCGGAACAGTCGCGAAAGATGAGAAGGACTAATAAAAAGATGTTGTGCTACATCGCTAACGGTAAGGGATAATGCATAATTCTCCATTATGAAATCTCGGGCCTGCTTCACGATCGCCAGGTGTTTCTTATTCGCTAACGTAAAAATCCCCTCCAAGAACGTTTCCACGATCCGTTGAATCTTGTAAAAGAACTTTTCAACCCGTTCAATGCTTTCCATTTCCTTGTTAAATTCTTTGAGCAACCTCATAATCTGCTCTGCATTTGCTCCCCCTTCCACGGCCGCCCTTGACGTCAAGGTTGCCAATTCTAGAATTCGCACTTTGACTGTCTCGAGGTCTCCCACTGTTTTAGTGTAAAGATCGGTTAAGAGGCTCTGAAGCGTTTGGTTGGCCCTGGTTCTATCCCCTAGGCGAATATAACGCAAAAATTTACGTTCTTTCTTCAGATAAGTATCGTAATCACTGAGATCCGGTAAATGATTCCGCTTTCTCTCCTCAATCTCCTGACGGATTTGCTGTTGTTGCATCCGTGTTGCATCAATTTCATCTAAACTATTAATCTTACGTTTGACAATATGGTTTACAACGACGAAGAGCATATCGGCGGCCGCTTGAGACCGCAAGGAAGAAACAACCTCTAGTAAACGCGCTTTGTCCTTTAATTTTCCGATGTTTTCGACTCCCGAATTAAGCTTCTCTAGTTCCTGAAAAAAAAAGTGATCTGGTTCCCACATTAAAACTTGACCACAGATAATACTTCCCAGAGAAGCACCTTGAATCAGGATTGGGACGGCCCAGATAACCAAGCCGGCATGACAACGAAAGAAGTAAGGTTCCTCCCATTTGGCAGCCTCTAAACTTGCGCGTTTATAGGAATCCTGACATTTCTTTTCGCCTTCAGGCTGACATCGAATATAGCAACAAAATTCGCTCCGTTCAAAATTTCCAGGGACTGAAAAGGTAATTCCTTCGTTGTTAATGGCTTCAATATGCAACCCCGTCGCGTTGTGAAAACTGCCTAAACTTTCTTCCAAGTATTTGGGATCTAGAAGGCTCGAATCTAATATATCGCGCATCGAACTCACCATCCTTCCATCGCGACAAAACTGTGACCGATCTTTGATTGTCATGATCATATTCGGTACAAGTCAAGAAAAGTCCTCTAGTCTTAATGGAAAATAGTGAGATTTAACAAGCACTGAAGTCGTTCTAGCGATTGAACACCAGCGTCTTCAGCACCACTGGTACAACTCTCCCACCCATGAGAGGTTTTCCAATATCAATATAGTCACAATCCTCCACCTCAAGCTGGTCAATACAAACCATCTCGAGCGCTCGATTGGTATTGGCATTGGCATTGGCATTGGCATTGATACATTGTCCCAAGACTTTTCCGCAGTCTGCTTCTATGACGATAATAAGCGGTTTATTCTGTTGCAAGTATTCTTCCATTCCCAGTAGTATTCCTTGGGCTAAACTATTGATGTTCATAAAGGACATCGTTCGAGGGCCTTTCATGGCCAAGGCCACAGGTCCCTCAGTATAATTGACTTGAAGGCGAATTATTTCGTTCTTAATGACCTCGGCAATTCCTTGCACTGAATCGGGTATCGCCGAAAATATAGAAATGACCAAGACATTACGCAGAGGTAATGTCTTTTCTTGAAGATGTATGGTACTTCCGCTTAAATTCACCGACTGAGTCCCCGTTCCGATGACAGTTGCCCGAACTGTCTCGAACGGTTTTTCCAAGACAAACCCTGCTGTCTCTAAGCAATTTTTGAGTTCCCAGCCGAGTAAGGGTCCAAAGTCCCCGAAAACAGTCACTTCCGACATCGTGGCTGGTCCTTGTGAGGCATAAACATAGTCTGCTACCCCACCGGAAATCATGACCTTTCGAATCGAATGTTCTAATCGTAAGGGAGGAGTCATGAGAAGTTCCTTGGTTAATTCTGATATCATTGTCGTCTTGAGTACCTCCACGATACAGGCCGCCATCACCTTGGCTACTGGACGCAGTTGTGGAAGCGTCGCCCGTTCACCGACCTGGAGCCTTTGCCCTGATAAATGAAGTGCAATTTTTGCTGGTTCTGAAATATAGGTAATTCTGTCGCCCTGCGGTTCGAACTCAATAAGGTGTCCTCCGACATTTAGGCACGTCGTCTCGACTGCCTTTCCCTCATGAAACATAGCATAGTTAGACGTTCCGCCACCTACATCAATATTGATGACCACTTGATGCCTCTGGGCAGAAAACGCCGCCGCGCCTGAGCCTTTGCCAGCGTAAATTCCCTCTAAATTGGCGCCGGCAGTGGCAACCACAAAGTCTCCGGCGTAACCAGCCAAAGCATCAATGATTGCTTTGGCATTCTCTTTTTTGGCAGTTTCCCCGGTAATAATCACTGCACCTGTGTCAATCTTCTCAGGCGTTAATCCTGCAGCCAAATATTCTGTTTCTACGATCTTCGAAACCGCAACAGCATTAATCAGATCACGGTCCAAAAGCGGGGTAAAATATATCTGGCTTCGATGAATAATATCTTTATCCGTAATTTCCACGTGGGGAACTAACGTCCCTGAAGCTGTATTTTTAATAGTCAGTCGGCTAATCACCAGTTGGGTAGTTGTGGTCCCTATATCAATGCCCACACTCGTGATAGTTTGAATATTCGCTTCGGGCATTTATTACCACCCCTATTTTTGCTGGTTAAATTTAACGCCACTAGCTTTGGCAGCCAGGATCCGTTTGACAACATCTGCGAGGTGTGCCCCTGCTTCTGCGGGCGGAATACCACCTTTGTGAATATTGGAGATAACGGTACGATCCGCTTCCACCGTCAACTCATCAGGCCGATAGATCATATAAGCACTGAGGCTTTCTGCTGTCCCTAAGCCCGGTCGTTCTCCTATAAGAGAAACAATCACATCAGAATTAACCAAAGCCGCGACGTGGTCCTGGACCCAAACCCGTCCGTACTTAACAAAGAAAGGCGCTCCCACTTTAATTCCTGCCGATTTGAGTCCTTGCATTAGCGCGGGCAATAGGTCGGGAATATTGGCCTCAATGGCACTGGAACTCAAGCCATCCACGATCAAGATCTGTACTTGGATGTTTTTTTCACATTTTTCCGAGACAGTTTTAACCGCTTCTGCCGATAAGCGTCGTCCTAAATCTGGTCGTGTCAAAAACTCATCTTTATTAGTCGCCGCACTCTGAACCGACATTAGATTATTTTGTTCCAAGAATTCGTCGGAGACATCCAGAAAAACCGCATCTTGAGCCACTGCATGATCGGCCAAAAATCTTAACCAAGAGATCGTTTTCGGACGTGCTCCAGCTCTTCCGATCCCAACCCTAGCCGGAGTTGACTTTTTCATAGCTCTGAGTGCCTCTGCGTTAAATGGATTTGAAATCTGCATTTCATTCAGCGAGGGAAATGTCACCATCTCCTCCGTGGAATTATCTGTAGCCAGAGGCGTATTCAGCGTCGCTGCCGACATCACATGACCTTTGGCTTTAGTTGAAAGCAACCCTTTCTTAGCTAGTTCTTCTAAAACACTTTGAATAATTACTTTCTCTAATTCGCTATTCTCACCTGCCACATCGATTCGCCTCCCTATTTATCAAAAATAGATGGGTCACCAGCTCGCTCTGTCAAGAAGCCGTTTTCCAGAATTCCCATTTTCTCCAACCACTTCTCAAACTCAGGAAGCGGTCGAAGACCTAAAATTTCCCGGGCGCTGGCATCATCATGGAAGCTAGTGTCTTGATAACTCAGCATGACATCATCGCCTCCAGCAACACCCATAAAGAAGTTCGATCCGGCCATTGCGCAAAGGAGGGTTCCCATTTCCTGATCATTTTGGTCTGCTTTCATGTGGTTGGTATAACAGGGTGCAATTCCCATCGGCAGTCCATGCAGCTTGCCCATGAACAAATCCTCTAGATCTGCCCTGAGCACTTCCCGACCGGAATAAATAGTCTCCGGTCCGATAAAGCCTGAGACGTTGTTGGTCATAAACGGACGATAATTTCGGGCATACCCGTATGTTCTGGCTTCTAAGGTCATCATATCCACTCCAAGGTGGGCATCTAGAGAAACTTCAGACCCTTGACCTGTTTCGAAGTACATAAGATTTGGGCCCGTCGCCGTCCCTTTCCGCTGTACCAAAGTAAACGCCTCATCAAGAGTCGCTGCGTTAACACCAAAGGCATCGTTTGCTTTTTGTGTTCCAGCGATACTTTGGAAGACAAGGTCAACTGGAGCACCTTTTTCGATTGCCTTCATTTGGGTGGTGACGTGAGCTAAGACGCAGTTTTGGGTTGGAATTTCCCATTTCGTCATGAAATTCTTGACTGTTTCTAGGAGGCGAGTAACTGTCTCCACATTATCTTCAACCGGATTAATCCCGATCACGGCATCCCCAGAACCATAAGACAACCCCTCTTTAAGGGAGGCCAGAACTCCTTCCACGTTGTCTGTAGGATGATTGGGTTGGCAACGAAAGGCCAAAGTTCCAGGCACACCAAGAGTAGTATTACAGTGCGACTGAATGCGCATTTTCTTGGACGCGTATACGAGGTCCATAGTAGACATCAACTTAGCTACGGCAGCAATCATTTCGCTGGTCAGGCCTCTACTGATATGTGCCAAGGCCTCACCTGTCGTCTTGTGCTCCAGAATATACTCGCGCAGGTAACCGGCCGTCCAACTCTTAATCTCTTGGTAAATTCTTAAATTAAGACCGTCGTAGATAGCCCGCGTGACTTCGTCCTCTTCATATGGAATCACCGGGTTATTATAAATATCCTCAAGGGTTAGATTACTCAAGACCAACTTTGCTGCAACCCGTTCGGAGGCAGATGTCGCAGCTATGCCGACCAGTTCATCACCAGATTTTTCTTCATTGGCTTTAGACATTACTTCCTTAAGGCTTTTGAAAGCAAAAACCTTACTATAGACCTTCGCTTTTAATATCATCGTACACTCTCCCAATCCGACCTATTGTTCCTTATTCGCAGAAATCCGCCCAGTTGGCAGGATAGGTTGCATAAAATACCTTGCAAAACGTTGGAGAAGAAAAGACAACGTTTCTTCCTTTCGGAATATAAACTACGTCTCCTGCAACAGCGCGGAACACTTGGCCCTCAACCTCTAGAACAAAATCCCCTTCAATGACATAATCCACTTCATCGTAGTTCAGAAACCAAGGTAATCTGGCATGGTCAAAGGTCATAAAACCAGAAGCTAGGTTCCCTACTCGTGCATCAATCACATCCACGAGTCCAACTTTTTGCCCGGCAGGAGCTTCTGAAAAGGGCTTAATCGCCACATTTCTGCCCACCACATGGGTCGCTTTAGGGTTCTCACAAGCGGGTTTTAAGACTTCATTCAGAATTTGTTGCACGGTTTTTTTTAGCTCATCATTTTGAGTATCTGTACCTATCGTACCCGATGTTACGGGTTGCTCGTTTAGAGGACTGACTGATTGCCCTGCTACTTGGCTGGTCACCCTCTGGCTGACGATTTCTTGCCGACCTTTGGTAATTGTAATCCCTAATTCTTTGGCTAAATCCTTAGCTGAGGGCGTTAGTACACTATCGTCTTCTAAAAAAATGTCTTTATCCATTTTGGCCATGTCACGTAATACGGCCGCAGAAATAAAACGTCCCATAGATACACCTCCCTTTTTATAGCAAGCTCTCAATGAGTTGTTTGGCTGGACGCGGAATGACGACTTGGCGGATGAGTAAACCCTTTTCGCTGGCGAGAGCACTTCCAGTTTCTACGGCTGCTTTCACCGAAGCGACTTCTCCTGTGAGAATCGTGTAACTCTTTCCACCAATTCCAAAAGCCAGATGAAGGAGCAAGGGCTCCACATCTCCCGCTTTTACCGCCGCATCGGCTGCCACGATCAGGGAGGCGACGCTGTAGGTTTCTATAATTCCTAGGGCTTTGATATCCTTTAGCGTACTCACGCCACTGATGGCCGGTAAGATTGAGGGGTGGACATTGGGAATCACGAACGAATCCACCACGGTCTCTGCTCCTAATTCAATTCCGGCATTCACCGCTTGTTGTATCGATGAAACATCTCCGCTTACTAAGACAATGTATTTCCCAGGGCATGTGGTTTTTGCCACTAAAATGTTCACGTCTGCTGTTTTAGCCATGATGTCGGCGCATTCAATGCCTTGTGCTATGCTAGTAAACTCGACGAGCCCTATGGCGTGTATCACTTAACAACACCCCCTTTCCGTATCGTTATCGCTTGGGGCGTGATCCGAATCACGGTTCCAGGAAGACTGGCATGGATCCGAGCTCCTAAGGAACCAACAGGTATCTCTCCCACGACTTGGCCGTGACGAACGACGTCTCCAATCTTGACGATCGTCTCCGCTGGTGCCCCAATATGCTGTTGGAGCTTTAGGGTGACCTCGTCTGGGATATATCTCTCCAGCGATAAGGGAGCTTCCCTGTAAAACGAGCGCAGGTTTAAACGATCCATTAATCGGGACGTGGGTATTAAGCGATGTTCGGCCATCGGGTCAGCCTTCCTAAGCTCTCCTCGATATTTTAGGCCCTTGGCTCGTAGCTCTGCCTTCAAGGCTTGATTCACTCGAAGCGGTGAAATTCCCACCGGACAAGCATAGGCTTCACATACGCCACACTCTGAACAGGTAAGGGCACTCGTCAACATTGAAGGATTTCCGATAGTTTTGTAGTTCACCGCCCGGATGAGGAGATGCGGAGCTAATTCGTGGCCGATCAGGTGTCTAGGACAAAGCTCTGTACAGAAGCTACACTGTTCACAGACGGTTTTGGCTATGCGTAAAATGGTTTCCAAGGATCTACTTTTGCGCCCGATGAGCAGGTGCTCCTTTGGTAGGGCAATTAGTCCTCCTGTCGTCTTGGTCACGGGGTCGTTTAGGTCCGTGATCACGCTCCCCATCATAGGTCCTCCATTGATATACACTAAGTCCTCTGAGCGTCCTCCACCGGCAAGTTCTAGGACTTCTCGCAATGAGGTTCCGATAGGCACGGTGACGGTGATGGGGTTCTTTACGGCCCCTGTGACGGTGAGGGTACGGGTAGTGACAGGTTCTCCATCAACGGCTTTGGCTACATTAATAAGGGTTTGAACGTTATTGACGACGACTCCGATGTTTAAGGGGATCCCTCCTGGGGGGACTCGTCTTCCTGTGGTTAACCAGATGGTGATTATTTCATCTCCGGCGGGATAAATATCCGGCATAATCGCTATCTTCACTTGCTCAGATAGGTAGGGGTTCAAGGCCGTGATGGCTTCCTTATACTTGGCCTTCAAGGCGATAATCCCTTGTTTAGCACCCGTCGCTTCCATTGCTGAGGTTAAGCCTTTGATCAGTAATTCTGGATAGTGCGCAGCCAGTTGTTGGTCTGTTTTCAGCAAGGGTTCGCATTCTGCTCCGTTGACGATCACGATCTCTGCTTGCGCCACAAGCTTGACATGCGTTGGAAATCCAGCGCCTCCCGCTCCGACAACCCCTGCCTCCCGAACTTTCGTACTGATAATATCGGTATTAACCGGTTTATCGTTCATTTTTTCACCCGCTTCAGCTTACGCTTCAAAGGTTTCTTTATCAATGATGCCCACGATGGTGGCATCGATAGGTATGCTATTGTTGGCGAGTCCTTGCCTTGCCGAGGATCCGCTGGCGATCATCACGATCTCCTCTTCTCCTGCTCCGATTTGGTCGGCTGCAATGAGTGAATTTCCAAATTCCGTGAGTTTCGCTGAACCGTCTTCATTGTAGGAAAGCGTGATTGGTTGGACGACTAGAAACTTTAGTCCGCGTAAAGATTCTTCCTTGCGCGTGGACCACACGTTACCTATGACGCGGGCTAAAATCATGGTCTTCCTCCTTCTCCACACATAATTGAATTTGACGACTCTTCAAAGTATCTCGAGCCAACGGGGATATGACCGTCCCTTTCTTCACTAAGACGATGGCTCCTTCTGGAATTCCGTAGACCTGTTTGTCCCCTAAGAATTTTTTATCGAATCGGATCTCTTCCCGTAACGCTACATTATGCTCTTCAAAGGATTTTTTCTGCTCACAAAGGCTAGCGTCTTGTGTTCGACCCATCTTTCTAACCGCTTGCTCGTGCGAAACAAGAGATGTCACCTTGACTCCATAGGACTGGACCGTTTGTAGATACCCTTCATAGAGTTCACGATAGACTTTTGGTGTTTGTACAGTGAATTCAAGCTGCGCTGGACTGATCACAGTGGGTATTCCTTGGGTTATTCCGCGCCCGATAATCTCACTTATTGGATTATCTCGTATACCTAAGGCAGCCTTTGCCAAGGTATTCAAGGAACATGCGGGTATGATGATCGTTTGCCAAGTTATCTTGTTTAAGGCGTCTTGGGGTGTTATCCAGTTCATCCCTGCGGGTAGCTCTGGTTTGGCCGTAAACGCCTGATCACTTGGTAAAATTCTCAGGGTATAGTCTGCTCCGTAATGTTTCTTTACGGCGGTTAACACTCGTTCAAACTCAGGAACATAGTTTAAGAGGACAATCCCATCTGGGTTAACCGCCTTGTTTTCTAGGTTTTCTGTTCCAATTCCATTCAGTAAAGCTTGAAACGCAGGTTCAGACAGGATGCGCTGTACGATTTGGTTAATGAGTTCTTCATTCATGATTCATACCTCCATAAGTACACCCTGGCTCTGTCCGTCGATGAGGGCCGCATTGGCTTCATCCAAATCTAGGTGCATCTCCTTATGGTAATGTTCATTGACTCTGATCAACACATCTTCAAAGATAATCGGACGCTTGCTTTGTATATGAACGCGAACTCTGTCCCCATCTTTCAAGGACCACTCTAAAGCTTGTTCGAGGTTTAGGTGTATATGCCGACTAGCTACCATCACACCGGATTCTAACTCTACGTTGCCTTGTGGCCCCACTAATTGCAGACCGGGGGTTCCTGCGTGTTGCCCAGAATCTCGAATGACGGGCTTGATTCCCAGCTTGTAACAATCCGTTGCACTGATTTCTACTTGGGTGCTTTTTCTCAAAGGTCCCAAGATGCGTACCTTTTCTAAGCTTCCTTTCGGGCCTACTAAGGTGACGATTTCTTTCGCTGCGAACTGACCGGGTTGAGAGAGCTCTTTTTGGAGCGTCAAAGCATAGTTTTCGCCGAACAGGGCAACTAAGTCGCCCATTGATAGATGAATATGCCGGTTAGACACGCCTATGGGAACTAGTTTCTCTTGTTTCTCCACCTTTGGCGACGTTTCTTCGTTCTTCCGACCTCGAACTTCACAGGCGAGGATATAAAACGCACTGGATAGTCGGTTTAATGCCTGAATTAGGTCCGTTCGGGTACATTCTTCCAAAATGTCGGTGAAAGCACGGTTGGCGTAGAGTTCGACTTCACGTGACTTTGCTCTCAGATGCTGGAGCTTTGCTACTACCAAGCCATGAGTATAACTTAAGGGAGTATGCTCTACCCCATAGTATTTTTGGGGATGATGGGATCGTTCTCGCAACTCTTCTGGCGTCAGTCCCAGCAGGGTTTTCCATTGAAACGGTGACTCTTTTACTTCATGGACCATGAGGGCTCTAGCGAAAGTTGCTATCTCTTCTAACTTCAGAATTAGTTCCTTCTCGCCTACTTGCTCAAAATATACTTGTGTCTCTACGAGCTCACATTGAAACAGATCGAGTTGACCCCGGTAAGCAATCACTGGGTGAATTTTTGTGACTAAAGCTTTTTGATTCAGATGGGTCATGTGTTCGGGCTTAACACCTCGGGAGTTTAGGTGCACTTTTTCCCGAGGACGTTCGGGCACGATGCATTGTGGCCCTCCGACGGTTTGATGTAGCCCATTTCCTTCGATTCGGACATCAATTCCTTTGGACCGAATGAAATCTCTAGCGGAAGGTGTGATCACACTTCCTGGTGGTAACGTAATAATTTTCTCCTTCGTTCTATACCAATTGGCTCGCAATTCATACTCTGTGACGATCAAGTCCTCACCTCACACTACAGATGCCGTAGACAACGCCTATGTGCAACTTCTTCTGGCGCCTAAAAGTTTGGCATAAGCCAAGTCTTCTTTACTCACCGTAGCTTTTGTTATCCTCGATTGGCAAAATGTACTCGACGTCTTGATGAGGGCGTGGTATTACGTGCACACTAAGAAGCTCACCCACTCGCTGGGCTGCTGCTGCTCCTGCATCCACGGCAGCCTTCACTGCGCCGACATCACCACGTACCATCACTGCGACCAAACCTCCTGAGACATGCTCTTTTCCGCAAAGCGTCACGTTGGCTGCTTTTAACATTTGATCCGCCGCTTCGATCGCCGGGATTAAGCCCTTCGTTTCTATCATTCCAAGTGCTATTACACTTCGATTTTGTGCCATGATTAGTTCCCTCCTCTATTCGTGAATCGTGAATCATGATTCATGATTCATGATTCGTAGCTCGTAGTTCGATAGGTCGATGGTTGCTCTTCGATGCTTTGATCTTAATCCTAAGTCACGTTATCATTTGATGCTAGTTAAGTGCTTAATGACTTGGTTGACGATGTCTTGGACCAGCTGTGCATCGACTGGTTGCTCTTGGTTTTGGTTCTGAACTCTCTCGCCCGTCCCTGTAAGGTTTATGGGTTGAACTGGTTTACGCTCTGGAATTCCTAGATGCCAGGCGACCCTTTTGATATTGATCAAGTGAAGTGGTGTGACGTTTTCTGAAACACTCGATCCGGCCCAGGTTCCACACCCCAAGGTGAAGGATGGCGACAAACCCGTCGTCGCTCCGACCCCGCCCATGGCGGCTGGTGTATTGACAAGTATCCGATTGACAGGTTTTTTGAGCGCGAATTCTCGGATAATCTCTTCATTATTGCTGTGTATAGCTAGACTATGCCCGACGCCACCAGCCTCTAAGAGCTGGAAGCAACGCTCACACCCTTCGTGCCAGTCCGCTACTCGATAAAACCCTAGTACTGTCGTCAGTTTCTCATAAGATAAGGGCCACTTTAACCCGACACCCAATAAGGGGGCTACTAAACACTTGCTTTGTTCCGGTATGGATATTCCTGCCAGTTGGGCTATGAATTTCGGATCCTTCCCTACAACTTTGGGATTAACCCCTCCGTTTCCCAGCATGAGCACCGCGGACACTTTTTCTACTTCTTCGGGATCGAGAAAATGAGCACCATAACGTTTGAGATGGGTGATGAGTTCATCGGCTATGCATTCTTCCGCCACAATGGCCTGTTCTGATGCACAAATTGTGCCATTATCAAAAGACTTGCCCATAACGATGTATTCCGCTGCCTTGGGCAAATCGGCGCTCCGTTCGACAAAGGCCGGAACATTGCCAGGACCTACGCCGAGAGCCGGTTTTCCGCAACTATAGGCTGCTTTTACTAACGCAGTTCCGCCGGTTGCTAAGATCAGGGCGACACTGGGATGTTTCATGAGCTCGTTGGTTGCTCCCATAGAGATATTCAGAATACACCCTATAACTCCTTCAGGCGCTCCGGCAGCGACCGCTGCTTGATGCATGATCTTTGCTGCTTCACTCGTGCAGCGCGCGGCGGTTGGGTGCGGGGAAAACACGATCGCATTGCGAGATTTCAGGGCGATCATGGCTTTGTAAATTACAGTCGATGTGGGGTTCGTGGTCGGGATGATCGCGGCGATCACGCCCACAGGCTCGGCTATTTCCCAGATTTTCTGTTCGCGATCTTCTCGAATGATCCCGACAGTTTTCATTGGCTTTATGGAGTCATAGACTGTCCGGGAAGCAAAATAGTTTTTAAAACATTTGTCCGCATAATTTCCCATGCCAGTTTCTGAAACCGCCATCATGGCTAACTTCGCGGCATTCGCTTCTCCTGCCTCGCGCATCATGTCTATAATATGATCAACTTGTTCCTGCGTGAAGTTCATGAGGGCATCTTGGGCTTTGCGGGCAGCTTTCACTAAATTTCTGGCTTCCTGTAGAGAACACAAATCTCGATCAAGTTCCATTACAAAGCTGCACCTCTCCTTCTCTAGAATTTAAGGCCATTTTCACAAACGTCGATGACCGCTCTCTGAAAGGCCTCACAGGCTGATTTGCAGGCACTCTGTGAACCAGTTAAGAGGCCGCCACCAAAGTTGGTTTCGGTCGGTGGCCCGTAGAATGCCTTCATTGTAACTTCTGACGCTTTTAAGGCAGCATCCATTCCGTACATGGCCTCGATCGGTGGAGCAATCAGATACGCTAGGGGCTGTCCTTCCTCAATTCCTGCGATCTTGGAAAGGTAACTTCCCGTCCGAGAAATTGTGTGCGGGAACCAGGCAGTTTTGCCCCCATCACACGTATAGAAAAAACACTCATTCTCTAAATGGTCGATACAGGCGTCAACTCCTGCACGTACCTCTGCGGGATTTGGACCGGCCAAAATCCCGATAATTTCACCCGACAACGGGCCAGAGGCACGGGCCGCCCCGCAATAGAAACTTTTCGCATACACTACTTCTACTTCAGCCTTTTTGGTAGCTTCATCTAAGGCCACGTAGGTGCTATCATCAATGTCTGCTGTGATCATGCCAATGGAACGCTGATACTGATTTAGTCCCAATTTCTCGGCCAAATCTGGCGCGACATTGGCAATTAACCTAACTGCTAAAACCTTTGGCTTAATGGGCTCAATCATGGTAACCCTCCCTATCTATGTCGACAGTTGCACCTAATTCTCGATGGATTATTTCGCATCCTCAACTTTTTTCGTTTTAGGCTTTTCTTCGAAGACTGGTAGCTTCGGCAAAATCGCTTCTAGTTCAGGGTGAGGACGTGGAATCACGTGACAACTGACGAGTTCTCCAACTCGTTCAGCCGCAGCCGCTCCTGCATCGACTGCTGCCTTCACTGCCCCAACATCTCCGCGTACCATAACTGTCACCAGCGCACCCCCGACTTTCACCTTGCCAATCAACGTTACATTAGCAGCTTTAACCATGGCATCTGCCGCCTCAATTGCCCCGACTATTCCCCGAGTCTCAACCATCCCTAGAGCAACGAGATCATCTCTTGTAGCCATTATGTTATTCTCCTTTCATACTCTGTTATCCAAGAAACATTGAATTAATTAAGATAATCCGCTTGTTCTGTCCAGACGATTTGTTCACACCAACGCCTGTAGCCGAAATTTCAAGGCGGAGCTACCCTCACCGTTTAATACCGATATTTGATATACTGGGTCTATAATTCCAGCATAGTTAAGAAATACTTTGCTTTTCTCAATATTTGCCTGTGGCAAGTCAATCTTGGTGATAATACCCACTACAGGTTTCCCGAAAATTTTCGCAAAATTCGGTGGATAAATAGAGCAAGCTTGAGTCGAATCCTGAAGTGCCCAAATCTCCTTAACTTGATGGCTCGCATCAATGAGCACGTGATAATATCTTGGAATTGCCAGATACTCTCCAGGGCAATCAATAAAAAGACTGGAGAACTCCAACATCTGGGTCTTTCGGTAAGTCAAAACTTCCTGACTAAACAATTGTTTTAGTGATGTTTTTCCCGCCCCAATCCCGCCAATCAAGAGAACTTTCCCCGTCATTATGCCCATCAGCTTCTTGTCACTTCTGCAGCGCTAAAACCCAGTATCGTCACCAAGGTATTAACTGCTGCTCGAAGGGCCGCCTCGACACTAGCTACATCTCCGGTAATGACTAAAGATCCCGTAAAGCGATCTAAAAAACCGACGTTGATATCACCTGCTTTACATGCTGCATCTGCCGCAATGATGGCAGCCTCACTTGGCGTGATAGTCATAATTCCGATCGCACCTTTTGTATCGATTCCCAACCGTTCGTGAATATCACCTTGGGGGTTAGGAATAATATGTGCCATAGTCACTTGTTTTCCTGGAACATACTCTTGAATCACCCGTTGTTTCTCAGCCACCATATCATCACAACCATTCCCTCTATATATATCTATTATGTTGCAATAACCATGCCATGCTTAAAATCTGCACAACCCCCAGTAATCTCCCAATTAGGCATAGTTTCAAGAACGCATACTAGCTATAATGAGTCAGCATTGACTTCATTTAAGTCAAACCCATCACAATTTGAATCTTGAAAATTAATTACCGATGCCGTATGATCAATTAACGTTATATTTCAAATAAAGTATTTATTGGCAATCCACCAAGTTTAATCCCCTGGTAATATAATATAATCATAGAAATATTAACCAACAGGAGGAAAGTAGCATGGATACAGGGCTGGTAGAACTTGATTTTGAGACACTGAAGAAAATCCTGGACAATTCCCACGATGAAATCTATGTCACAAATGCTGCTGGAATTGTCATCTATGTAAATAATGCTTGTGAAAAACATTACGGAGTAAAAGCCTCTGATATTATTGGCAAAAAGTCCAAGGAGATATCGGAAAAAAAATACTGGGGCCCTCGGGTCAGTCCCATTGCGATTGATAAAAAAATGAGCATTACCCTCGAACAAAAAACATGCACTGGCAAAACCTTACTCACGACAGCAACCCCTGTCTTAAACTCGGAGGGTAATATTGAAATGATTATCGAGAATTCTAGAGATATTACAGAGTCGGAAGGAATGAAGCATGAATTAGATAAGAGTATACAGTTATTAAAACGCTATAAGACGGAAGTTGCAGTCCTTCGTAAGCTGGAAACGGACATCCCCGACTTTATCTGCCAGAGTCCCAAAATGAAATCACTTCTAGAACTAGTCAAACGCATTGCTCCTGTGAACTCAACCGTTTTACTCCTAGGCGAATCCGGTTCTGGAAAAGGACATATGGCCAAATTTATTCACAATAGCAGCTCGCACAAAGGCGGGCCGTTTATTACCGTTAACTGTGCTTCAATTCCTTCGGAGCTCATGGAGGCCGAGATGTTTGGGTACTCGAAAGGGGCCTTTACTGGGGCAAATGTTAAGGGAAACATTGGATTAATCGAGTTGGCTAATGAAGGAACCCTTTTCTTGGATGAAATCGCCGAGCTTTCTCCCCGGATGCAAGCCAAGCTTTTACAGGTTCTCCATGAAAATCAATACTTTAAAGTGGGAGGCCGTGTGATCCAGCAAGTTAATTGCAGAATAATAGCAGCAACGAACCGCAACTTGCAAGACATGATCCAAAAAGGCGAATTTCGTGAAGATTTATATTATCGTCTCAATATTTTCGAACTTACGCTTCCTCCATTAAGAGAACGAAAAGAAGAAATTATTCCCTTAGCTCGCTACATCTTGGCCAAATTCAATACGAAGTATAAATTTGCACACGAATTTAGTCCAGGATGCTGTGACCTTTTTACTCAATATTCTTGGCCAGGCAACGTCCGAGAACTGGAGAACATTATCGAACGCTTAACCGTCGTAACCCAGGCTACGATCATTGATGAAATTGACCTTCCCAAGTCATTACATACTTCAGAAGAGCTTCAGAAAGTTCCTATTTCGGACTCTACCCGCCCCCTTTCACTAGATGCTGCCATTTTCAATGTAGAAAAAGACCTAATCTTACAAACCTATAAAAATTTAGGAAGCTCTTATGAAGTGGCCAAGTCCCTGAATATCAGCCAAAGCAAAGCAAGTCGGTTGATCAGGAAATATCTTCCACCACAAGAACGTGAACTCAGCTAAACGGATTAACAATTAAAGTTGATTTAATACTTAACGAAAAAGGAAATATAACCCATGGCTAAGCAGCAAGCTATTCCTATTAGATTTTCTATTAAAAAAAACACATTGAGATTGGAAGAAAATTCAGGTTTTATATTTCTTTTTATACGAAACGTTACAATTATAGCTGCCATATTAAGTACGAATAAGGGAATAAGAATGGTTCGCGCGAAGTGGAGTGTAAGCATTTTAGAACGCCCTCCTTAAAATATAGACACTTTCTGCGAAGTGTAAAAAATGGCTAGGGAATTTACTCCCTGGCCATTTCTGTCACATACTCCTTTAGAGATCCTGACGTTTTCAATAAAGTACACTTATCTTACGTTTTTAAGAGTGCATACCTGTGAAGAACTCTATATTGTCATCGATGGGCTTATCTGAGATAGCGGCAAGTAGTTCATCAGACGGAGGTTTGCCAACATACGTACCGACAAGCACACCAACAATCCCACAAAACAAACCAACTACACAGTACCCCAAGTATGAGTTAGCCATCGCTCCCGCACCAAATATCGAGTCCCATATTGGTGTGTAATAAGAGTTTTTCCACACTTTGTTTTCTAAAATGAAAAAGATGAAGGTTCCCAGAGTTCCGGATAAGCCACCTAACATAACTCCTAAGAGGTTGGCACGCTTCCACCACAAGACATAAAGCATCACGGAGATACCGGCAGTTAACAAACCTGACGACACAAAGTATGCATCATTTAGTGTAGCGCCTAAGACAGGGCTGTTATAGAGTTCAGCCAGGAGAATGTTGATAACAATCATAAATACAGTGACTAAACGTGACCATTTAACAATTTTCACATCAGACCAGTTTCTCTTCTTATATATAAGAGGTTGCAGAACATCGTAAGACAAGTTCATCGCACAGATATTACTATAGTTGGCTACTGTAGACATCGTGTGAGCTGAAAGCAAGAAAATTAGCAAGCCTTTCAGCAAGGGAGGCATATAGGAATTAATATAAGTAGAAATTAAATTATAGGCGCCTTTATCCCCCAAAGCTGTAGCCGCTGATAATACGCCATCCTTCGTTTCCGGAGGGAAAACGATAAGACCGAGTACACCAATAATCGCAGCGGGTATGACGATGATAAAGGCATTAAAAACGATGCTATAAATCCCACCCAAACGGGCTTCATGTGTGGTTCTAGCTGCCTGAGCTTTTAACCAGAAATCTTCTGCAGATGCCCATCCAGGTACCAGTCCGAGCATAACGATCAATGGGAAGGATATAGAAACGTAAGCGAAAAAGCTGTTTGAATGCTGGGCTTGGTCAATCGGATAGGCAAGACTGTTGACGATTGGCTGAGCCTGCAACATACCCCAGATCGTCGAATGTTGAGCGACTGCAATGCCATGTGCCGTCAAGAATATGGCGCCGGTTGTTACGAGCAAAATAATGGCACCCATGAAAAACTGGACGACATTGGCGTTGATGACCGACCGAAAACCGCCCATCCACATGTACAAGGCTATTGGTATCGCATAGATGATAATCATTGCCTCAATTGATATACCGAGCGCAGGTGCCATAATCAGCGATGCAGCATACAGTTCGGCTGCTGACCAGATTGTATAAGAGAAGATATTGATAGGAGCAGACAGAATCCGCGCTGGCAATCCGAAGCGATTTTGCAGCATTTGGCACTGCGAGATAGCCTTAATCCTTCTTAACGGGCGTGCCATACAAAATTGCCAGATATTTGAGAAAAACCAAGGTATAGCCACTACCCATAAACCGGACAATCCCAAATCGTAAGTAGCCCACGTCATCCAGGTGATCATCCCGATTAACATCCAACCGGAAGCAACGGACATGCCTACCATATAAGCGGGTTGGCTACGACCAGTGATCCAGTAGTCATTACTCTCTTCTTCCGCACTAGCACTCGATTTTTGCTTTCTATAGGCATTCAGACCAACGGAAATAAGGAATGCGATATATAGAAAAAATACGAGCCAGTACCATAATGGACTTACATCTGCATTACCCATTCATCCTTCACTCCTTCATAATTAGTTTAAGAAGTATAACCTCACCTGTATCCATTTCCTCCTTTTCTTTTCTTTTCGTTTCAAACATTTAATACCCCTACTTTCCCGATCACCTCTTTCAGAATTTTCACTATATAAATGTTATATGCAAAAAGCCTGCCAACCAGAAGAAATCACTTTACCTCTGAAAAGCAACCTAAGCAAGTAGGTTTCAGCTCCAACTAGCTGTTGACACGAGTCAGATCCGACTTGTTGATAAGTCAAATCCGGTCTAACCAAGTCCCTAAAAATACCACTTCAATGAGACCCAACCTTATTAAGAATATTAAAGGAGCCAGTACTTAAGCTGACTCCTTTACCTCTGTTAGAAACCTAAATTCATTTAGAATTTGGGTTTTCTCGGTCTCCTTCTCGCTTCTTTTTCCTTCGCCTTGATTTCTGTTGTTTCCGCTTCCGCTTCCAAGACAATATCTCGCAACTGGCTTTGGATATCGTCGGGAAGAGGATTCTGGTTCTCATAGTTTTCAAGAATATCAATCGATTTTTCATAGGAGGTTTCGACAATATCCTTACTGCCAGCCGTCTCCCAATTTTCTCTATTCTGCCGATTTAACAGTTCTGTTTTAGAAAGCTCTTTGTAATGCGAGTAAGTGTGATCACAGCTAATGAACTCTCCGCCGATGCCTACCGAACGGACAACTTCCAATGCCATTTTTTCATCACTTATCGGAATCCCTTTAATGGTATGTAGAATCATGCGAACCATTTCATTCTGCATAACCATTTGAGCATAGTCCCAAGTCAGCCCGCCTTCGAGCATACCCAAACCATATATCATGTTAGCGCCTGCTAACGCTGGTAATAAGGCGGTCAGAGTAAACTCATGGGCTGCTTGGGCATCCGGCACTTTACTATCTGTCTATCCACCGGCTACCCAGACGGGAATATTATAGAATTGAGCAAGTTTGGCACAAGCTGCACTAAAGAGAGCAAGTTCTGGAGTTCCCACGCAGGCAACGGTTGTTCTCAAGTCCATCATCGTGGTGGACGTTCCATAAACCATTGGATACCCTCTTTTTTCAAGCTGACCCAAAACAAACATACTCAGGATTTCAGCATTATGCGTAACTAATGTACTAGCAAGGTGGACACAGGTCGTACCTCCGGCCAGTCCCATGGAGTTAATCTTCGCCGGAACGCCTAAGCGAATAGCTTGCAGAAGGGTATCAGTTGCGCCCTTAGCATGAACGAGCGGGGCGACAGGGTCTGTGCTTTGTGAGAAAAGTGGTCTTTCTCTGAATTTGTCTTCCCCACCAGAAACAACGTACCCCATTTTAGCGGCGGCACGCATATTTTCAGGACGATTCATCCCTATATAGGCATGCTTTGTCGAATACTTGTAAAACGATTCAGCAATATGAACTTGAGAAACGTCCGGATCAACTTCGGATGGACCCAAAGCCCTTTCATAAACGACAATCTGATCCATTGCTTCACAGAAACGAGTTACATCATCCACGTCTTTTTTGACTGGCTTTCTGATCTTTCGGGTATAGGGATCGATCAGGCGAATTGCCTCCCCAAAGTTAACAAATCCCGTTCGATTGCCCTCATTGAGCCAGTCATTCTCGCGCTTTCTCCCACACGCTCTAAACGTCTTAGGAATCGAATGAATAGCATCTTCAACAAGGAACGCAGGAATTTTCACGATGTTCGTTTCCCGGTTAACGGTACATCCGGCGCTATAAAATATTTCCCGGGCCTCTTCACTTTCAACTCTAACCCCAATGTCCCATAGAACATCCAAGGTCGCTAAATGGACGTCATATAGCTCATCACTGGTAAACATATTCAGCCCGATGCCATCCATGCGAGTGGAACCGGCGTGTATACCTCTAACGGTCAAATGAATCACCCCCCATCATATTTACGGTTCAACCAGATATTCTACTTGGCCTGAATGAATAAATCATCACCTCCTTAAAGGTCCTAAAACCCTGAAGTAAGGCATCCTGCAGGGAACTATGCTTCCTTGGCCGCCATGATTTGTTTACAAAGCGCCACTGCGGAGCCAGCATCAGGAGCATAGCCGTCCGCACCAATAGTTTCAGCGTATTCCCTAGAAACGGGCGCTCCTCCAATAATTACTTTTACTTTGTCTCTAAGGTCCTCATCTACCAACATCTCGATGATGTCTTGCATGGCAGGCATGGTTGTGGTCAGTAGTGCAGACAAGGCCAAAATATCTGGTTCATGCTCGATAATTGCATCAATGAACGATTCTGCCGAAACATCAACGCCCATATTAATAACTTCGAGCCCACCACTTTCGATCAGCATACCGACTAGGTTTTTACCAATGTCATGAAGGTCGCCTTTTACAGTTCCAAGTAGAATCTTTCCTTGACTTTTTTGGTCGGCTTCGGCAATTAACGGCCTTACGATTTCAAGTCCCCCGCTCATACTCTTAGCAGACATTAGCACCTCTGGAACATACATATCCCCGGCCTTGAAGCGTACTCCAACGACATTCATACCTTCAATTAAGCCCTGATTAACAATTTCCAAGGGACTATTCCCAGCTTCTATAAGACTCTTTACCTGATCCTTTACCAAATCTCTCTGACCCTCAATGACACTTTTTGCTAGGTCTGCATAGTTAACCATTACTGATTTCCTCCTCTTTTTAAGTGATAATCCATCTCTAAAATCCATGTTTCTGATTTTCCTGTTAAAGCCTTCCAGCGATGGGGAAAGATCTTTATAATAAAGCTTGCCTATTCTCAAAAGATAATAACAAGCATTACCTCACATTGTGTTACCGTAACTTATCTTGGGGTGGACTAATTCATTAGAATTAATCCAGGAGTTAACTTTGCAAGCGAGACCCGTAGTTTTGATTGACATACGTTGATGAGTATTTTTTCAGCTTCCATTCCGGGATTTTGCAGGTATTACAGGACCTAAAAAATAATTTATTTCGTAGACAACGTGCCGCTCGGCTGTGCCTAGAATTATAAATCTGGAAATTCTCATTGCAATGTGTGATGATTTCTGCCGTATTTCCTCTGATCGTCATGCTTTTGATGCCATGCAGAGTCCCACTTCTTGAAGGCCACAATTTCAGTTTTTCTACGAACTTAAAGAAATCAACATTCTTACGATAATAACGCTTCTTTTTGGCTGAATCTACGGTCATCTATCTCAACTCCAATCCATCTGACAATTCTATTGATTCGAGTGGAAATTACAAGACATCCAGAATCATTGTGGCTACCCCTATTTGTAACGGGTCATGCAGCAATCGTTCCGAAAGTTGCTCAACGCCTAACGCCTGCACTCCTAATGGAATACCTGGAGCGGCAATCATCATATCTGTTGTGATATGCCGCAACATAATAACATCCTCAGCCGGGCAGGCATCCAGCAAAATATGATGTCTCACCAAAGCAGCCTCCAAGTCTGTTTCTAGCCTGGCAGTGTAACCCTGCTTTTCTAACTCCCTAAATAATCTTTGGCTAGACGACAAATTTAGGTCATAAACAGAAACCTTAGCCCCGCAACCTGCCAACGCTAAAGCTGCGCTGTTACCCACCGGGCCCGCACCAATCAGCAACACTTTCTTGTCCTGTAATCCAGCACACATATGTTCTAAAGCAACTGCATACCCCCTACCCGTGGCATCTCCATTGTCTGAGACCTTGCCGGTTCTCAGGTTAACTGCCACAAAGCGATCATCATCTGCCATGAACAAAATCTCAGCACCGCTTTGCACGGCTTCCGCCACACCACCTGTGTCCCGGCTTTCAGTAATAGTAACCTTAAATCCAAGATGGGTAATAATACTGGCAACAGACTCCACAAATCCTTCAATAATCCCTTGACCACAGGTCATTGGAATAACAGCTATCTGTGGGTTCTGATCAAAGAGCTCGCTTATCCTCCGCCCAGTCGCCTGGGCAGCTATCTCCTTTAAAGAGCAACCGGTCTTTCTAATTAAAGCCTCATCATAGTCCACCAACGTAGTGGCAATTTCATTAATGTCGTTCTGTTCAAGCCTTGTCAAATTGATCAACTCCTTGAAACACCTTTACTAAATTCATTATTGTCTTCGTTCACCGGAAATCGGTCACGGTAATGTCGGATCCCCAATTCATCTTTGATGTTCTGAATGACAAGCGATCGTTTATCCCAAGCAGCTTGGTTATTTATCCCAGTAATAATTAGTGTAGCCACCCATTTTTCTTTACCTGGTAAATAGTTCGTAAGCACTTCATCCGCTCCAAAGAAATTCGTATAAAGATAGAGCGGACCAGCATCAGTCATAATATGTTCACCAGAAATCTCAAGGCGGTCATTAACAATATGAATATGTTCGTAAACCACACCCTGCTTCTCCCTGATTTCAAACATTTTCCAGGGTTTACCTTGAACAAAGGCTTGACCGATGACTTCTAACATATTGACCCCAGTAGCGTGATAAACTGCGATTGGGGTTTGACTAGGAAGCCTGGCATCAATTTCAAGAACCTTTAACTGATCTTGATGCAAAATGGTCTCGATATCCATAATCCCATTCAGCTCTAAGCTTCGGGCTAAATTCAGACCGATCTCTTCGAATTCTTCCTTAAGTTTCTCTGACAACATAGCAGAACCCACAACGCGTTTACAATCATAGCTTTCATCCATCTGCAGTTCCGTGATGTGCAATACCTTGTAAACACCTGAGAAACCGATCACTTCTAACGAATAGGATGGGCCCTCTAAATATTCTTCGATCACCCAATCTATTAAGCCATTTTCAAATAACCGCTGAAATTCCTGAGCACTCTTTAGTTTACAGACTCCTTCACTCCCGCTGGCACCGGAGGGTTTGACTATAATAGGGAAACCGCATTCTGGCCACGGAAGAGGTGCAGGAACTCGCACACGAGCAAACATTGCGTTGGATCTTATCTTTGAGGAGGAAATCGCATAAGCATCCTCATCAAATACCAAGGGGACACCGACATAATGTGCACTTCTGACGAGAGCGTCCAAGGCCTCCTGATTTTCAAGCGCGGGAATAATAAGATCAATTCCTTTGAGAAACTGACTCCACTCTACGACCTTCGTGACATCGAGAGCGTAAAATTGATCACAAAGTTCTGCGGCAGGAACCCAATCATTCTTATCGATAAGGACAACTTCCCACCCAGCTTTCTTTGCCAGATATGCCGCTTCAACCCCCTGAAGCTTTCCACCTACAATTGCTACTCGCATGCCAAGGCCCCTTTCGCTGGATCCACTCCTCATATTCATACCTGCTTGCCTGGACTAACCCACAATGATTTAAGATTGATCGGACTTTACTCACCGTCCTGTTTCCGTCTTTGATATCCAGGGAATGATTGGATACACCTGCCAAGCCAGATTGAGGCGGAATAATTGAGGTTACGACGTTAGCCCCGGCGTTAAGTCGCTCTGCTAAACCATTTAAGCCATCTACATCCAATGAAGCTGGAATTAAGCGATCTGGAAAGACTAAACGCATTACTGCGATGACTAGTAATTCTCTTAATCGGGTTCCTGAAGGAAAATGTTCCAGAGGAGTATTCTTCTGAGGAATAAAGCTCATTACCCGTAGCTGGTCTGCTCCCATACTTTTCATTTCTTGCAAAGAGTTAATCAAGTCTTCATCCGAATCCCCTACACCAGTAAGCAACCCTTCTTCAATCAGGAAGCCCATCTTTCGAGCCGTCTTTTTTCGCTCCATACGCTCATTAAAGCTTTGACCTGGCCTGAGCTTGCGGAATAGATCATGGTTGTGGGTTTCTTGATAACAAGCATACCAATCAACGCCAGCCTTTTTAAATTCTCGTAGGACCTCCTCGGAAACAACGCCCGGCGAAATCATAATGGAAATTGCAGTGCTTTTTTTAATAGCCTCCACGGTTCTTATCAAAGGTTCAAATCCAGTTTCAAAATACATCGGGTCTTCGCCCATCGTCAAATCTAGTAGGTGTACACCGGATTCCACGAGACCAAAAGCCGTCTCCATAATTTCCAAGTGCGATTTACGATAACGATCCAACAAACTATTTGACTTACGATATAAACAAAAAGCGCAATCATTACGACAGTAGGTCGAGAAGTAAACGAAACCATAAATAAATACTCTGTCCCTAAAGTAGCGAGTACGTAAAACTCTGGCCGTTTCAAACACCTTACTCAGGTCATTTTCATCGGATAGACCTAATAAAAAAAGAAGTTCTTCTCTTCCTAGGGAAATCTCTTGCGTTGCCTTTTCCAGTATCCCAACCAATTTAGATATCTGATCCATCCCCATAAAAGCACCTTCTTTTTGTTAAGTAACATCTTGTATTAATATATAATTGCAAATTCTATGCCAAAATGAGAACAATTCTATTCCATTCAGCGGTTCTTAAAAGGAAAGTCTTAAAGCCCCATGGCATAAGGGAAATACCCTCTCAGCTTCCTCCGTAACCTTAAGAGTCTGCTGGATCGTGCCCTCACATAGAAGATGAATTGATGTCTTTTAAGTCGAGTAGCACTCAATAAGTCGTTATCAACTTAACCCTATGAACTTGGATGGAATTTAACTAACTTAATAAGAATTCGAAAAACTATAAAAAGAAAGGTTCGGTTTCAAGCTTCCGAACCTTCTCTGAACACTGTCAGGTAATATTCTATTGATTTGATTTAATAGATCGTTCCAGACTTCCATTGTGTATTAAAGCGTAAGCACGCTTAAATCGATTGAATCCGTACGGCCAGTAGTCTTCCCTTGACTTGCCCATGGCAATTTGAAGCACAGCCCAATAGGCCCATAAAGCATCGCATAAAAATTTATTAATTATAAGAGAACCTAATTGCTTTTCTGTCAGTTCTCCCCCAAAATATTGCTGGAGAAAGAAGCGCTCTTGTTCATCGGTCAGTTCAGCTTCGATGGATACTGCCCCTAAATCAAACAATGGATCGTTCATCCCGCCATACTCCCAGTCAATTAGGTAGAAATTTTTCTTGTCATCCAACCAGTTTTCGGGAAGGGGATCATTATGACAAGGCACCGTTGGAGGGGGATTATTCTTAAACAGCTCTCTAATTTCCTCTATCTTTGCGCGCATTAAATCTGCACCATCATAAAATTCGAACTTTTTCTCATTAAGTAATTGTATGTAACTCTCGATCTCTTGCAAGGGATTAAAGTCAGAGATAAACTCTTTTTTACAGTCATGGTAGTTTCTAAAAACATGGGCGGCCATACTGAGGTATTTCTCTTCCTTCAAATCTTCAATGTGTAACGTTATACTGTCGTCAATATATTTACAGACCTGATTCCCCGTTGTTTCGTCGTAATAAATAATAGGGGCACTAATGCCTATATCAGCCATGATCTGTGCATTGTGCTTTTCAGCGGGGCGATTTAAATACTCCATGGTTCCGGCTCCAGCAAGCCTTACAGCATAGGTCACTTCATCAATAGTAACTTTGTAGTTACTGTTTGTTAACCCTCCGGGTAAAATCTCAATCACCTTAATTCTGGAGTTTGCAAAGTAAGGGATCTCGCTGATCAGTTTGTAGACTCGCCCAATAGTCTCTAACGAGATAGAGGGTTCGATCAGAATTTGTTCATGCATAAACAATAAATCCTCCCCTGCAACTTATTAAACTTTACTAGTGCCTAACACACCTTGTACAACGAGCATTTTACTGATTTGGTATTGTACCACTAAAGTTTCTTAGATGTTTAAGCGCACACCGTCAAGATAGGTAAGGCTTCTACCCATGCTTTGAACATTTTGGACTTTTTCCTTGATCATCAGTAACCGTTCTAGCCCAAATCCAATCCCTACCCAGGGATCAGTGATTCCCCACTGATTATCTAGAACATGTGGCCCCATGGCGCTCGAACCTAATTCAATACCTTTTACCACATCCAATGTATCTCCATAAACAACAGATGTCGTCAATTCCAACTGATAATCAATAATACCAACAGTATCCATGACCAAGGCCGCGAGTTCTTCTAAGCGTTGTTGTCTCTGGTCTTCTGGCAAGCCTAGTTCTGTCAGATTAAGCATAGTAAATTCATTCAAATGTAGAGCGCCCTTGGATTCTTTTCGGTAGCACGTCCCTATCTCAAAGATGCGTATCGGTTTTTCCCATAAACGCAATAAATCTTTCCATAGTGTATATAGATTTGGCGCCAACATCGGGCGTAAACAACGCTTGGGATCGAGCCAAAACACTTGGGCAAAGAGTGGATGATCATCCGAGACCGACATTTTAGCCAAGGCCGTTTTTGATATTATTGTTGGGGTGACCACCTGGATGAACCCCTTCTGGGTTAGAGCTTCAACGAGTTTCTGTTCTATTACACACAATGACGGTCGTTTCTTGCTGTCGCGTAGCTCTTGTAATCTAATTTTCCCCTGATGTACTAAGAGACGTTCCTGTCCCTGGAAAGCACGGTCACGATCTTGCTGAGACTCAAAACACATCTTTTGCTGCACTTCACTGGCGTTTAGTTCTTGTAATCTTTGTTTTTGGATCAGCGTCCATGTTCTATCCACTCCGCTTACCCCCTGAATTTATTGGCGAGGAGTACGGGAGTTTCACCCGCCTACGCGAATTTAGAGTCCACGCGATCAATCCGATCTACCCCCCGTATGTTTAGGCCCTAATTGAATCATACTTTAATTATTATGCAAGTTCTATGCCAGCAATCGGGGGGGGAGAAATCCGACTTCATTCTCGCCACCCTTATCCTCGTCTGATACATCACAAGAATAACTCCCTGCCTATGTATCTGTTAATATCAGCAGATATGTTTTTCATATTTCTTTAATATCGTCCAGTTTCTCATTCATAAACTAACATTCTAGGATGGACTTCAAGTCACGGAGGACTTTGTTCAGTCACTAATAACTTATTAATGCGTTTGACCCATTCGTTTGCTGCGAGTTATATGGTATACCTCAAGGACTGAAATAACCCATACAGCGATCCCTCCAGAGCATCTGCCGATTACTGAAATGTTGGCCGATGATAGCTGGAACGTGATATACCCAAAAATGCACATCCAAAAAATCATGACCAGTCCCCGCATTGGCCTTAATAATAAGACATAGCCTGAACCAGGTACAAGGAAAGCTGCCATTACTGGACTCCATGCAAGCATAATAACCCTCCTTCGATAATTATTTAGTACCCTCGTGGGCGCGGCCAGCGTGTTGCACCAGCTTTGAGGAAAGCATGTGTATCCACGAACCTATAACGATGTAAGGTGAACCAAAGAGAAGAGAAGATAAGAAGTAGAACAATAAGCCGGCCAACAAATTGACCCAATAGCCGAAATACATACCTCCCAGCGTTATTAAAGTCAGAATAAGCAATATAATCGCAGGCAACGGATGCCAGGGTGCCACATACCCACGCGCAATAAATCCCATTGGATACATCTTCCTGAATTTAAACATCATGTACCCCATAAACAAATAGACCAGTAAGGCCGATAGAATCGAAAAGGTAATAACTTGATCTAGTAGTCCTGTAAAACCAAAGGTCAGCGAAATCGGCAGCAGGAACAAGATTGCCCGATAAGGAGTTTTGTGCTTAGGATGAATAGCAGAAAAAGCGCCAGGAATCAAAGTATCTCTCGACATTGAAAACCAGGCCCTGCTAGCATCGTTAATACATCCATTTGCACTCGCCATGCAGGCTAGAATCGTACCAATGAACATAACTACGATAACTCCAGGTAATTTTGTTGCCAATGCAGCCTCATAAAGTGGATAAACCGATCCTCCAAGAGTTCCAGCCTCTACTAGGCCAGAACAAACGAACCAGGTAACTGTTGCCCCTACTAGCAAGGTTACCATTCCGATAAGCGACCCCATTGGAAGTGAACGAGCAGTCGAGCGACACTCCTCCGCTGCTAAGGCAGTTCCCTCTATCCCCAGAAAAAACCATATTCCAAATTGAAGCGCCGCAACAACCCCAACCCAGCCATAAGGCAATCCATTCGTCAACTCTGAAAGTCTAAGGATACTCAGCGAAGGAACATAAAAGTGAGTGGCAAATAGAAGTACAAAGATGGTCACGAAAGCTATAGCTGTGATAAAGAAATTAAGTGTTAATGTAGCATAGACCCCACGATAATTGAGATACGTCAATAATAACAACGTCAAAATAACATAAGGCAAACTTTGGATGGCCGGATTTATAGATTGTAAAATTGCTCCGACCACCAAGGCGTCTGCCGCTTCAAGCATGACATACTCAAAAACAAGCATTAGTCCAACGTTAAAGGCGGCCAACGGACCCAAAAGATATTTGGCCATTGCATATTGACCACCTGCTTCAGGAATAACCGATCCGATTTCAGTGTTAATCATCACTAGTGCAATATATAGAATCCCGATGACCCAGCAAGCTATAATTGCTCCCAGGGACCCTCCCTTAGCAACAGTGAAGTTCCAACCCATGAACTCCCCAACTAGAACAATACCTACCCCCAACGCCCAGATATGTATCGGCCCTAAAACTTTAGAAAGATGATGCTCCACATCGTGTTGATTTGTTGTCGAATCAGTCAAGTGTTTTGTCCTCCCCTCTCCTGCTCAATTCAACACGGATAAAATCTTGGGCAAGGAGTACAAATATATATGCACATAAACCCCAAGCGACCCAGTTCAGCAATGACCATAGATTCAAAATTACTCCCCCATCCTGGAATTCTAACTTTAGGCACATTCAAGAAAATGACTAAGGCATCTTTGACTTGTTATTTTCTTTCATATGCCTTAACTCACCTTTTTCAAACTTCATTATAACGTTGTTCAATCATGGCTTTAAGTTCCTTATCGGACCTAGAAATAACATAAAACATATACGTACCTAGGGCCACAACAATCACCACAAAAATCAGTAGATTAAAGGAATAGTCGATCCCCCCGGTTGAACCTGAACCCACGAGAACCTTACCCCGCATTAACATTGTCGTGAGAAGAATAACAAAGCAAAGCAACATTATAAATATGACGTCAAATACTTCGACCCACAAACTGTTGTTAGGCTTTTTTCGCTTTTCGGCACCTTTCAATTTTCGATCTCCTTTCCTCATCTATGACAATCCAACTACTTATAAATTCAGCTTTCCTGAGCTATAGTCATTTCGACTTGCCTTACAACTTGGCATAATTCCTCGCTATATATACCGACTCGATTTTTCTTCAAATGCACCAAAACTGCAATTAGGGCGCTCGTCACAAAAATACCAGCTACCAATCCTACTACTAAATTCACATCCCGAATTAGAATATTTGGGGCCAAACTACTTATATTTATTAAGACAAATCCTAAAACCAGCCAAACAAATACTATAAATATTAAAACCAGTCCCGTATCCTGCCGATACATTTTATCCATTTTCGCCTCATCCGACTCCATCCTTTATCACCTCACATACTGCTCTTGTGGTTGCTTCTAAAATGAGCTCACTTCAATGTTATGCAAAATAGGTGCCATCATTATATGAATTCTGTTCAACCACAAATAAAATCTTCCTACTCCATTTTCTTTCAAATTAAATTTAACGACTCTGCTCCAGAATAATGCCATTAAAACGACTCTACCTAGCTTTGGTAAGCACTTTACGACTTGGAATTCTGTATGTTGTACACGATTCACTGTGGAATTTCTTTGGTTTTTTGAACATTCTTCTCTCCATATAAGTTACTGCGTACTCTACTCAGTCACTATTAACTTATAAATACGCCTTATAAACAGGGCTTGATCCACAGCTACACATCGGATTATGAACTCATATCAACTACCTCATTGAGAAAAGTACACCCACAAATTGTAGAGGAGGCGAAAGAAAAAACGCGCGATGATTTATCGCACGTTTTTCTCTATATCACACCCTATATAATTGAGACCTCTAGGGCTCATTAGAATAGTAGAATCCCGACTACCGCTGAGGCGGCTATGAACATGAATGTACCCACTTTGACTTTTTTCTGGTTTAGTACATAATACCCAATACCTATCACCATAAAAGCTTTGAGCATTGTCAACGATATGAAGCTATTGGTCACCTGATACAAAGGCTTAATACCAATAATGTAGGCAGCACTGATAAGCAGACCCAGCACAGCAGGCCTAACTCCCATCAGCAGAGCAAATATATACTTATTCGTTTTAAACTGAGTATAGAATTTAGTTATAATTACGGAAGCTGTGAACGAGGGAATACAGAGGGCAATAGTAGCAATCAGGGCACCGAGAATGCCTGCTACTTTAAAGCCGATATAAGACGATGAATCTACAGCAAAAGGTCCGGGTACAACTTGAGCGATAGCGATTACTTTGACGTAGTCCGTCAAGGATACCCAGTTATGGGATACCATCTCTGTCTCAAAGAACGGAATCATGGCATAGCCGCCCCCAAAACTGACAGCTCCAATTTTTAAAAATACGAGAAATAATTCAATGAGCTCCATTGCCCTTCCCCCCTACCATCATAAAGTACAGATTCTTAATAAAGCCCAGCCCTGCCAGAAGCAGAAGAATAACAACAACGTTAATATTAGTAAAGAGCAGCAAGGCAGTGGCCAAGAGGGCCAAGACTATGTCTGAGTAATGTTTGACCGCCGTGACCCAGGTTTTCTTAACAGCATTAAGAATCAAAGCAGTGACTCCGAGAAGAATCCCCGTAAAGGCTTTGTGGACCATGATATTATCCGTGATTCCCCATATAACAAAGGTCAACAACAGTATCAAGCAAAAAGTTGGTAGAATGGAAGAGAAGGTAGCAACGACGGCGCCTAGAATACCTTTCCTTCGATAACCGATCATTGTGGCGGAATTGACAAAAATTATCCCTGGCAGGGTTTGAGAAATAGCCATAATATCTGTCAACTCATCATTGTCTACCCATTGTTTTAATTCCACCACTTCTTTTTGCAAAATGGCGATAACGGCATAGCCTCCCCCAAAGGCCAAACAACCTATTTTGAAAAACGTAATAAACATCTCGAGAAATATATTCATACCCTTCACCTCTTATCAATTTAGTCTATCCTAAATTTGGCAATTTATATTTTATTGATATTGGTATACGGTATACCAATATCAATAAAATATATTCATATATAACCTGTTCTTAACTGCTATTATATAATTCGCGCCAACATAATTCAATGCATTTGGTATACCATATTTAGTTAAATTTAACGCTCCCAAAAGGCCATTTCCAGAAACGCCTTACTCGAATTTTCTACATGCCTCTTCGCGGCGACATCCGCCCTAGAGCTGTCATGATTACGTAAGGCTTCAATAATCTCCCCGTGTTCCGTCCATACTTCTTCAGGTCGACCAGGCTTGGAATAAGCAACTTGAGTGAATTTAGTGATATACTCACGTAATGTGTTGAATAAATCGTACAATCTTGGGCTTTCAGCAGCTCTATAAATTATCTCATGAAACTTATCGTTTAACTGGTTCGACTTTTGAAAATTTCCTTTGCCATGCTCATCCGAGATATCCTTTGCTAACGCCTCCAATCGTTTTACTTCATTCGGTTTTATTTTTGTTGCGGCAATACTACATATAAGTGCTTCTAAAGCCGCCCTGATGAGCAAAATTTCAATAATATCGGCCTTGGAGAATCCGGAAACCACGACCCCCTTGCGTGGGATATGGGTAACTAACCGTTCTAATTCAAGCTTGCGAATGGCTTCGCGCACCGGGGTCCTGCTAATCCCCAGTTGTTCTGCAATATTGCGTTCCACCAATCTCTGCCCCGGTTCAAGTTTTTTATCAAGTATGGCATTTCTCAGAATTGAAAACACTGAATCACGGATATGACCCAGGTCATCAAATTTAATGGGTGAAAATCGATATTCCACTTGCCCTCTCCCCTTTAGAATTTATACTCACACAGACTACATTATGATTCTATTGATAGGGGAAGTCAGTCTGCCAAGTCAGTTACCTCATAATGCAACTATTTCTTGACTGCCACCACACCATAAAACACATCCGCTAAGTTCATTTCCTTAATAAGTTCATGGCCTGTTATGGCATACAAAGTCTTTACTTCATCAATACTTATGCGATGATCAATGGGGGGGCCCACTTCCGTTTGCTTCTTCTCCCAGTCGACGACGGCTACTCTCCCTGCTGGCTTCAATATCCGATGTACTTCTCGAAGAAACCTTTCTTTATCGTCGATTTCATGAAGCACATTGACCATAAGCACAAAACTCACGGATTCATCAGACAACATAAGACTATATTCTTCGGTCTTTACCAAGACGACATTGGATACCCCGGCTGTGATAGCCCTTTTTTCAACCTCAGTCAGCATCTCTGGCGAAGTGTCTAATGCATATACTTTATTAGTCGCCTTCACAATTTCTGTCGCTGGAATTGTAAAGTATCCTATCCCACACCCCAGGTCAGCCATCGTGTCTTCAGAAACCAGCCCGAGCTTTTCTAAAGTAGGAGTTGGCGGGACGTTCTCTCGTCGCCATTGATCGTCGAGTTTATTTTTGCTTGCTGGATTAAATTTGTGAGCCATAATTCCCTCCATTATTAAACTTAATTTACTTATCAATCGACTGAACTAATTATATCATCTTTATGGACTGGTTCAAGATTCAACTTAAAAGTGTGCCTTTTCCAAGGCGTGAATTCGGGTTAAAGACGGTGGATGGTCATAGCTAAACCAGACGATGAAGCTAGGTGGAGAAAAGTCTGTTAAACTAGTGCTAGCCAGATCTTTCTGAAGTTGGATTTCTGCGGAAAGGTTTCCCGTTAGTTCAAGCGAAAAACGATCCGCCCTCAACTCCATCTCTCTGGATACGGCGTTTTGCAGAGGGTTACTGACAAAGAGAAGCAGGAGCAGAGCCATTTGTAAGGCTGCCCAGAGTTCAGGCGGTTTTTTGTCATTCCCAGGTAGCCATGGTTTTAGGAGAAACTTTAATAGACCGAGGACAGTGAAGCCACCAACCATCCCGAAGAAGAGACCGTGGATGACATCGTTATACCGCCAATGTCCCATTTCGTGGGCAATTACCGCTTGTACTTCTGGGAAGGTGTAATTTCGCAAAAGGGTGTCGTAAATCACGATTCTCTTCGTAGTTCCAATCCCAGTAAAATAGGCGTTGGCTAATGTAGTCTGCCTACTGGCGTCCATCACAAAAACACCGCTAATATGTAATCCTGCTTGTTGCGCAAGATTATCGACCATAGTTACAACAACGGGATTAGATATCGGTTCAAACTGATTAAAAAGCGGGGATATCAAAATGGGCCAACATAGGTACTCAACAACAAGCCAGATACTAAAGAGGCTCGCCCCAACCAGCCACCAATACCGTGTTACCCGGTTGACCAGAAAGAAAAAGATGAAGCCTCCCGCTAGGTAAATGAGCAGGTCAATTCCAGAGTTTTTTAAATAATCTAACCACCAGGCTGTCTGGCTTTGCGTACTAAAACCCCAAATTTTTTGCCAGTAGAATCCGGTATAATAGGAAAAAGGCAGGGAAAGTAAGTGCATTAAGAACCATACACACAAGATGGATAACCCAGAGACCAACCAATAATGTCGACCGATCTTCCGGATGCGCTGAAAAAGGCTCTTTCCTCCAGAACTAAAGAGCAACCAAACTAGAAGAATAATCTGCAGTAAAAAACGAATAATATAGAGGATACGGGGAGGAAAACTGTATATCCTCGCTTTCTCTGCCAAAGTTAGAGAAAAATACTTACTAGTGGCAGGATCAATAGCTCCAGGAAAAAGAGTCGATCCTAAATACATAAGTGCAAAAACTGAGGCCAACCCTAGGAGGAGAAGCCAGCCGGTTCGAACACGACGCAAGTTGCTATGGAGATCAAACATTTTTGCAGCGTACCCCCTTTAACGTTTATTAACTTTATTACTAATTGGCCTTTCTAGTATAACAATTGCGGCTGCCATTAATTCAGCAAGACCCCTTTTTCTAATTTTCGCCTATTCAATTATACATTATTTTACTGAGACATATAATAATAAAGGTTGCCATGAACAGAGGAATTCTGCTAACTTTGTAGAAATCTTTAAACGTGGTATCTTTAATGAGTGAGAAAGGGGTGAAGTACGATGGGGGACAAAAGCCCCAATAAGAAGGAGACCAAAAAACCAAAGCAACCCAAAAAACCGAAATAATGCAATTAATAAGCTAGGTCAATTCGGCCAAAATAAAATGAAGGGCGGATACCCACTTTTAGTGAGTATCCGTCCTTCGTCATATTTCGCTACATTTCTCTTAATTCATAGTAAATATCAGATATATTTGAACCTTACCGGGATAGGGTGCTCCCCTGTGGTACAATAAAAATCTAGAACTTATGCCATTTTTTATAAAACTGAATAGAAAGAAAGAAGCCTAGTTGGAAAAACCGAGTTCACTACAACTCCAAAAATCGATAGTGAGTGTACGCTTATCGCAATTCCTTCACTATCTAAAAAGCTTCAAACCTTGGAGAAGGCCAAAATTTTGGGCTAGACTAGGGATTGGTTTACTGGTGTTTGTTGTATTAACAGTTGGAGGATTCACCATTTATGTTTCCTCGTTAGATATTAGCAAAGTACAGACCCCTCTCTCTCAGCCTTCTTATCTTTACGACCAAAAGGGCAGCCAGGTTTCCCAGCTTTCATCCTCACGAGTTGAACCGATTGCTGGGCAACAAATCCCCCTTATTATGAAGAGAGCCATTATTGCCGTAGAAGACCGTCGTTTCTATGAGCACCAAGGGGTCGATCTTCGCTCTATGGCGCGTGCTCTATCCAGGGATTTGTTATCTGGTGATTTTTCTGAAGGAGGCAGCACAATTACCCAACAATTAGCCAAGAATCTTTTCTTGGCCTCGGATAAAACCATAACTCGCAAACTTAAGGAAGCTGCCTATGCCTTAAAGATCGATGCTGTTCTTAGTAAGGATCAAATTCTAGAAGCCTACCTTAATCAAATTTACTTTGGTGAAGGACGTTGGGGTTTACAAAATGCTTCCCAACTCTACTTTGGTAAAAGTGCCGACAAGTTAACTTTAGAGGAATCTGCCTTGCTCGCCGGGCTACCCAAAGCTCCGAGTATTTATTCTCCACTCAAGAACAAACAAAAGTCTTTGGAACGCAGAAATTTAGTACTTTCCTTGATGAAAGAACAGAATTACATCACTTCAGCTGAGTATGAAAAAGCAATTGCTCAACCGATTGTTCTTGTCAAAGGATCGCTAAGCGACCTTTCCGGTCAGTATGCTCCCTATAGCGATTATGTAGTGGAAGAAGCCATTGATCGCCTTGGTTTTACAGAAGCACAAATTCTAAACGGAGGCCTGCAAATATATACTCAGATGGATCCTGCGGTTCAAAAGGCAGCTGAAGACGTCTATAAAGATAGTAGCTTCTTTCCAGCCGGGAAAGCCGATCAAACTGTCCAAAGCGGAGTAGCGGTTATAGACCACTCGACCGGAGGCATCAAAGGGTTAGTGGGATACCGGGGAGAAAGGGCTTACCGTGGGTTTAACCATGCAAGCGAACTTGTGCGTCTACCGGGCTCTGCCTTCAAGCCTTTGTCAGTTTACGGCCCAGCGTTGGAAAAAGGCTATACTGCAAATTCTATCGTCAAGGACAGTCCGTTAAATATCAATGGATACGCTCCCACGAATTATGACAATCAATATCGCGGGGATATAACAATGCTAGAGGCAATCCGCAATTCTTGGAATGTCCCTGCGGTCTGGTTACTGAACGAAATCGGGATAAATAGCGGTGTTGATTTCGCCAAACGAAGTGGGATCCCTCTAGAAAAAGAGGACAATACCCTCAGTATAGCCCTAGGAGGTCTATTCAAAGGGGTTTCACCACTTCAAATGGCACAAGCCTATGGAGCATTTTCCAATCTTGGGACTATGAATAAAGCCTATGCTATTAGTAAGATTACCACAAAAGAAGGTACCGTTTTGTTCCAAGCTCAACCAGATGCAGTCAAAGTGACCACACCCAGTGTGGCCTATATGATGACCTTGCTATTACAAGATGTTGTTACCAATGGTACTGGGAAAAATGCCAAGCTTGATCGCCCTACTGCGGGTAAAACTGGTTCCGTCGAACTTCCCCCCGAGCCTGAATTTGCAGGAATTAGCAAAGGAGAAAAAGATGTTTGGTTTGTTGGTTATACTCCGGAACTCACAGCTGCAGTTTGGATAGGTTATGATAAAACCGACCACGATCACTACCTCACCACAGCAGGTGGCGCCGAACCCGCTGTAGTTTTCCATGAAATCTTATCCCGAGCTCTAAAATCTACTCCCGTTGTCCCCTTTAAGATCCCCCAGGAATATAAAGAAAAGGATAAACAATCGGAACCGTCAAATTCGAAACCCAAGGAAAGTGACAAAGCTCACTCTAACGATGCTACCGAGGCTAAAAGCAATGATAAAAGTAAAGGGCATGACAAGAAGAAGTGACAGCAAGTGAACTCGTTTAACTAAAGTTGAACATTGAGACTACGGTAGGTGAGTCTACCCCCACCGTTGCAGAAGCGGAGTAACACTCCCACATGTGGAAATGGGAGTCTCACGATTGAATAAATAAGATCAGACCACCTTGCGGTGGCCTGATTAGTACTACTTTTCTAGTATTTCCACCGACTTCATATAAACTGAGTCGAGGGGTGAACTCTGTTCGCCCGATGAGTTAGGGCCAACTTTGACGCTCGCAATCTTCTCCACAATATCCATTCCCCCATCTACCTGACCGAAAATCGTATAATCAGGGCCTTGGTTTAGATTTGCAACGTCAGCTCCCGAACCGATAAAGAATTGACTGCCGTTCGTATTTTTTCCCGCATTGGCCATTGCCACAACGCCTGACCCGTAAGTATGTTTAGACGATAACTCGTCCTCGAATTTATAACCCGGGCCACCTGTGCCGTCCCCATTGGGATCCCCCGTTTGAATCATAAAATTTTTAATCAAGCGATGAAATTTTAATCCGTCGTAAAAGTGGTTACGCGTCAAAAAGACAAAGTTATTAACCGTTTTCGGTGCATCCTCCGCAAATAACTTGATACTGATATCCCCAAGGTTAGTATGGATCACTGCGTGATACGGCTTTTTCTGATCAATTTGCATAGCTGGCGGCGAACTCCAGGTCTTCGCTTGCGCGGTTGGGGGTTGGGATGCCACAGGCGCCTTGGATGCACAGCCAACAATTGACACTAAGAATAGGGTAATTAATACTAAATATACTTTTCTCATTTTTTCCTCCTAAAAGATGGCTTCAAGATATCTTCTATATCGAGCCATCTTTTTATTGATATTTTGTCCAGCTTACTGGGCTTATGTCTTCAAAGTCCTTTTTCTTATTGTTTCGTTATTTTTAGTTTTTATGCCAAGTGACTTGCAAAGGATTTCTGTCGACGAGCCGTTTATAAGTGAATTGGGAATATCCCACCATCAAGCCGCCCGTGACTGCCATTTCTTCCGGCAAGCCCAAAAGGTTAATCAGCCCCTGATAGCCGGATGCGGCGCAGGCTTCAAAGAACCCTGCCCAGCACGTTCCCAATTCGACAGCCGGTGCATACAGTTCGGCATAAGCCAATGAAAAATGCGCATTATCCCGACCGCGGGGCAGAAAGCTCTTGGCCGTTATGGCCACAATCAGACATGGCGCGCCTCTCAAGATCACATCCTGACCAGTTTTACGATATTTGTTGACTGCCCCAGCAAAATAGGGCGCCCAAGGAGAGTCTTTTTTTATTTCTTCTTCCATCCAGTCTATTATTGCGGACGTAATTTTACGCAGTGTATCAGCGTTATCGATAACATGATAAGCGACCCCCTGTGTGTTGCCACCGGTCGGCGCCAAGCGGGCGATATCGAGCAGTTGTAGAATCTTTTCCCGTGGTACAACATCTTGCTTATAACAACGAATCGAACGTCGAGCACGGAGAAAGTGGGCCGCCGTGTCTGCGTCAAGAACAGGCACTTTATCTAGCAGCAACTGTTGAGCCAAAGGCGCCTTCACGTTATCTAACGCCTCGACGGGACAAACAGCCACACAGTGGCCGCAAGCGATACAATTTGCGCCTGTAGCTTCTGGCCCCTGATTCCCCAATGTGATAAATTCCGTAGGGCAGACATCGGCACAGTGGCCACAGCGAATACATTTTTCTTGGTCGACTTGAATCGAATCCATATTCCTTCACTCCTTCTGTATTTTCGATTACCGTATTAATCCATGGTCATAATAATCTCGCCCTTGTAATACTCTTCTCACCATATTTTTCTTTAAGTAAATCAAGGACCTTCGTAAGAGTTTCAGTATCCTTTTGTGGCTCAGAAAACAAAGAAAGTTGACGTTCTAACTTATCGGTTAAATTATGCACCGTTAACCCAATCAATCTCAGCGGTTGCTTAAGCGATACCTCCCTTAACAAATTAAGAACCTCTTGATAAATCACATTATCAAGATCAGTAGCCTGTTCTAATGTATGAGAACGAGACATTGTTCTAAAATCGTCATAGCGGACTTTTAGGGTAATCGTTTTTCCTCTTAGAGCCTCCTTACGCAAGCGTCGCCCCACATCAACGACAAGCTTCAATAACGCGGTCTCCACCACATCCCGCTCCGCAATATCCGTAGCAAAAGTGGTCTCACGCCCAATTGATTTAACGATCTTTTCGCTTTCCACCGGTCTTTCATCAATACCTTGGGCCAACTGATAAAGCTGACTCCCCAGAACTCCAAATAGCTGGGTTAAGGTTCCCAACTCCAAGCAACGCAGATCCTTAACCGTTTTAACATTAAGCTTGTGCAACTGCTCAGCCGTTTTTTTACCCACTCCCCAAAGCCTTTCCACAGACAGCGGGTCAAGAAACTCCTGAACTCGATTTGGCTGAACAACAACAAACCCATCTGGTTTCTGCAAGTCCGAGGCTAGTTTGGCTAGGAACTTGTTGCAGGCTATACCAACTGAGGCGGTTAAGTTTAGCTCACGCTGAATCCGTTGTTTAATTGTCAATGCAATGGCATAAGCAGAACCGAATAAGCTCGTTGATCCTGTTACGTCCAAGAATGCCTCATCCAATGATAACGGTTCTACAACAGGTGTATAAGTCATAAATATCTGCCGAATTTGCAAAGACACTTCTTGATATTTATGCATATCGACAGGCAAAAAAATCGCATGCGGACAGCGCCGAAAAGCTTCTGCCATCGACATCGCCGAGTGTATTCCAAATTTGCGTGCTTCATATGAAGCAGCACAAACCACGCCCCTGCTATTGGGTTTTCCCCCTACCACCACTGGCTTGCCCAGTGAGGAAGGATCGTCCCGTTGCTCTACTGAGGCGTAGAAGGCATCCATATCCACATGTATTATTTTACGCAAGTTCGTCCAAACGTCCATTCTCTCATTATACCTATTTTCAGAATCTAAAGCTACTTACCGACACCACATTATGGAGTATCTTTAAGCATCTGTAGCAAGAATAATTTGGGAAGTAGTCTCTCTTTACATGATTTCTACTGAGCAATTGTATTCTTTTGGTTCATTATTCTTTGTTACATAATCAATTTCAAGAGTAAACGTTTTTCCTTGTTCAAATTTAAGGGTGTCTCGACTACTCTCATTATCTAGTTCAGAGACATACAAATCAAAGTCTGACAAGCCATCCACCCGATACCCATTGTCACCCTGTGACAATATAGGCTTACCCAGACCATCGAAAACCGCCATCATATACCCATTTATCGGCATATTCTTGTTGTATATCCATCCCCATTTGTATGACTTACCAAACTCAGAGTACCGAATCCAGATCGATTTCACTGCTGATGCTTGACTGAATGGGACTGTTATATGAAAATGTCCATCTGGTTTTCCATCGGGTTTTAAGTCATTGGGACTTAACTGATCCTGATCTACCCCTATCCAATTAAGTGAAACCGCGGTCAATTGGGTCGGTTCAGTTGGTGCTTGTGCTTGTGCTTGTGCTTGTGACTGAGATGGTTGAGTTTGCGCCTTGGTTGAAGTTGCATTTTGGGATTTATTGGGGCTACATCCTAAAAGTGTAACAGCCACTATCATTGCTACAAGTATTTTAGCAAATTTCATTATATTCCCCTCTATTTATCGTCCCAACCTATCTTTAAGACGAATCTTAATTCAAGCTGTCCTGTAACGCTTCCAGAATATTGAGAAACTTATATGGGAATTTTAGCTTTAAAAGCTTTCGGGGAATAGCCCTTTGACCTGTAACAACCACTTGGGCACTCTCTCCCATAATGATCTTGGCTAGAAATGGTGGGATGGGAAACCATGCCGGCCTGTGTAAAATCTTTCCCATAGTTGCACTAACCTCAGACATTTTCACCGGATTGGGTGCTGTAGCATTTACTGGTCCGGAAAGTCGAGCATCTTCCAAAGCGAAAATATACAAGTTTGTCATATCTTCTCTATGTATCCAGGAAAACCATTGTTTACCACTTCCTATGGTTCCACCAACAAAATATTTAAAAGGTGGTACCATTTGGGCTAAAGCTCCACCACCCTTGTCTAAGACGATTCCTGTGCGTAATGTAACTGTTCTAACTCCTAAAGCAACCGCTTTTAAAGCTACCGCCTCCCATTTCACACATACCTGAGCCAAAAAATCACTGCCCGGCTTATCATGCTCCTTGAGCTCTCCGTCAATTCTTGACCCGTAATAACCCACTGCCGAGGCACTTACCAGCACCTGCGGCTTCTTCCCTTTAAGCTTAGCGATACATTCCACTAATTGCCGAGTAATATTAAGTCTGCTGTCGATAATCCTTTTTTTCTTTTCCTCAGTCCAGCGTCCGGTAAAAATAGGTTCTCCCGCCATATTGATTATACCATCAATTTTCTCCATTAATTCAAGGGGTATTATACTGTCTTCTGCGTATTCGTAGGGTACGATTGTTATGCCCGGTTTTTGCAAATCCGCCCTAATCTTCTCATTATTCCGGGTTAGTAACACAATAGTATGACCTTTGCGAAGAAGTTTATTACATATCTCTCCACCAATGAAACCGGTACCGCCGGTAACGAGTACATTCATTAATTTTCCTCCACTTTATTTCATTTAATTATAGGGAACGATTGTCCATAAAAGTTGGGAATAAAGCAAAATTTAATAACGATTATCAAATATACGAGTGGATTTCTTCTCACTTCTAGGAAGCTCACCCATCGAAACAGCCTTCGGAACAATAGTAATGCCGATTTTTGTTTTACAATGCTGTTTAACATTTCGCTCGATGTTCTTTTTATCTGTCTCATATTCGGTTTCAAAAAACAAGGTCATAATGTCTTTACCATTTAAATGGTCAATCATTACCTGATATTCACTACTTGTTCCATCAACGCCCCGTAGCATCTCCTCAATTTGGGCAGGGAAAATATTGACGCCCTTTACCTTTATCATATCATCAGTGCGACCAATCAGGGTATCAATCCTTGGATAGTCTAGACCACAAGCACAATCACCTGGCATGAAACGAGTTAGATCATGCGTACGATAACGAATCAGTGGCGCACCTGTTTTCTTAAGAGTGGTAATAACCAATTCGCCGATTTCTCCTTTCGGCACCAATTCACCTGTATTGGGATCTACAATTTCAAAGTATAAATAATCGTCCCAATAGTGCATCCCACATTCCTTTTCACAACTCATGGCTATACCAGGTCCATAGATCTCGGTTAGCCCATAAATATCGTAAAGTTGAACTCCCAGTTCGTTTGCTATTCGATGACGCATTTTTTCTCCCCAGCGTTCCGAACCGATAACTCCCTTAGTCAGATGAATTTTACCATTGATCCCTCGCTTAGAAATTTCTTCAGCTAAAAGAAGTGCATAGGACGAAGTAGCACATAACACAGTGCTTTTTAAATCTATCATCATTTGAATCTGTTTATCTGTATTGCCTGGTCCCATTGGAATAACCATTGCCCCCAATAATTCAGCACCTGTTTGGAACCCTATTCCTGCAGTCCAGAGACCATATCCAGGGGTAATATGAACACGGTCCAGATTAGTCAACCCCGCTGTTTCATAACAACGTTTAAACATTATAGCCCAATCTGCAACATCCTGTGCTGTATAGGGAATGATGATTGGTGTACCGGTAGTACCCGAAGAAGAGTGAATGCGAACGATTTCACGATCAGGAACTGCCTGTAAACCCAAGGGGTAGGCCGCTCTCAAATCATCTTTATTTGTAAATGGTAGCTTTTCAAAATCCTCTTGGCTTAGAATCGAATCTATATCAATTCCTTCGAATTTTTTCTGGTAAAATCCATCTGTTCTTTTTAGATTTAGCAATGTTTCTTTAATTAAATCAAAGTGTCCTAGTTTCATGATTACTAATTCTCCTTTAAATGACTTGTACACCTATGTACAACGCCTATAGATTTTTATTCCCGCTCAAATCCGATTTACTCTCACATCAATACCAAAATATACCCAATTATTGCAATTATCATAGCACGCTAGAATGAGAATCTCAAAGGATAATTTCTAATATTTTATAAAATATAGGGTATTGCTCATAATAGTGTTATAATTATAGTATATCCCTGCCATCCGCTGTTTGAGTATCAGTTCCATATATTTAGGGAAAAAGGAGTAATTGGTATGAGCAAAAATTCTGGTATTGGCGCAGGTATTGGTATTGGTAATATCATTGCTATAGTCGTCTCATGGACTGCAAATCACTCCATAATTTGGGCTCTAATACATGGAATATTAGGTTGGTTATACATCGTGTACTATGTTCTATTAGTCAGGTAACCAGAAAAGCCCCTGAAATGGTATTTGATTGTAAAGTAATGAAAGACACTAATCATATAACTGAATATGTATATAGCAATATAAAGCCGGAGTTCGATGAACTCCGGCTTTATATTGCTATATACTCCCAAGAATCCCGAGCGTTAAAATAATTTGGCAGTTTATAAAAAGTCGCTCTCAAATAACATGGTATAAAGGAAAAACCCTCCAAGGCTGTTGAGCCAAGGAAGGTTTCTACTATTAACGATTTAGTAGTTGTTACGAGCGCGGGGTTGAAAGCACTCGCGGCAATATACAGGTTTGTCACCAGACGGTTGAAAAGGAACAGTAGTTTCTTTGCCGCAAGTAGCGCAAACAGCTGGGAACATTTCGCGTTCTTGACGGCCATAGCCACCGCCGTCGTTTCTGTTTTGTGCTTTCTTAGCTGCACGGCACTCTGGGCAACGTCCAGGTTCATTCGTGAACCCTTTTTCAGCATAAAACTCTTGTTCAGATGCTGTGAATTCAAAATCCCGACCACAGTCTCTGCAATTTAAAACTTTGTCATTAAACATTATAAAAAAACCTCCACTAATTATATTACCCGTGCTACATGGCAAGTTCACAACTTCCTGAAGCCTTAGGCAATAGAGAAGGTTTGCTTGAATCCATTAGTTTAAACGAGTTAAGATGAGTATAACTTATAAATTGATGCATGTCAAATCTCAGGCGGAAGTTAGCCGGTGCTGAAAGTTAATATGCCTAAGCAGTATGTAAGATTCTCCAGGTCATCGTTAGTATATTTTCGCCCCAAACGGAATGAGGCCAAGTTGCGCAAATTTGAAATGCTGTAGGCCAAAGGGGATTCCAACAATGGTTACACAAAAAATTGCGCCGATCACTAGATGAGCTATGGCAAACCCCCATCCAAAAACAAGCAGCCAGATAATGTTAAAGATTAAACCCCCCGCTCCAAAATCTCCAAGTTCGATCTCTTTCCCGAATGGCCACAGTACAAATGCTGCGATCTTGAGACATTGAAGGCCAAAGGGTATGCCAATGATGGTTACACACAAGATCAGCCCTGCAATAAGCCATACAATCGCAGCAAGAATACCGCCCAATAAGAGCCAGATAATATTGCCGATCACATTCATAGTCGTCCTCCATTAGCTAAGCTTATGCTTAGTTATTTTACATTCATGTATTTTTAACTTTACTATTTTGTATTCGACCCCGTCTCAAAATTAACCTGTTTTTTAGAACTCAAAATAAACACCTAAACGAGTAATACTTTAGTCACACCTTTCCATCAGTTGAATAATATTATGGAAGTAATTAGAAAAGGGGTGTGATTTCATGCCAACTCCATACTTTGGCACTTTGACTTATACTGTGGCAAAAGGCGACAGTCTCTACAACATTGCCCATAATTATAATTCTACCGTTGAAAATGTACTAAAGTTTAACTCTATCTCTAACCCGAATCGCATTTTCCCTGGTCAAAAGATTCTTATCCCTTTATCGCCCCCAGAAGCAATAATTTATACCGTTAAATTCGGGGACACGATCTATCGTATCGCCCAAAAATATGGAACGTCCACGAAAAATCTTATTCAATTCAACTATCTTGCTTCACCCTTTCTGATATACCCTAGACAACAATTGGTCGTAACAGCATCCTTGAAATAGTCTCCTTTTGATCGGAAGAGTCCAATTGCCCTCATTTAATATATGTATATGTAATTGACAATTACCATAATCCAAACAATTGAAATTCCAATTAGTAGCCGTTCGATTAGACCGGTCAGATTATGAAGGACTAATAATATACCGGACACGTTATGATGGTATTTCAATACTATGTCTCCTAAAAGACCTAAAAATAATTGCGCTGCCAAAATCAATGCCGGGATAGCAATCATTTGGGTGACAACCCCAATTGATTGCGTGCTTTTATATCGGGCAAAATCAATAGCCAAAAATAATAAACCTATTGTAGAAGCGGTTACTCCTATGCCAGAAGCAATTATGTGCACTGTACCCGGCAATGACATTTGCTCGTTTTTTAAATCGACCTTAAAAAACCCAGTGATAACCGTAGCTACGCCCCAGATAGCCATTAAGTTCAATCCTATATTCGACTTTACTCTAATCGGCAAAACGGTCTGCAAGCACAAATATATCTCCAAAATTGCTAAACCGAAAGCAACAAAACTACTTGCAGCAAGTAGTCCATACTTGCCTACAGCATATTCGCTAATATACCGACTTTTCGGATTATAGTCTGGGCGCAATTTATGCATCACTATTATAATAACTACAAAGTACGTTAATTCAATGAATGAAATCATCGCTATCAATTTGATATTTAGATTTGGATATTTCACAAATTATTATCTCCTTACACCCTAACGTTGACCATACGTCCTGCAATCATAGAAACTTTTTCAAGTAGTATCTAATGTTCAATTTTCCACAACTCTACCAAATACGCCGCCTCCACCGGCTTCCACATTCAAATCGCCACATCGGTCTTTCATAATCCAAATTGCCACCTTTTCTCCTGCAATGCGCTGTAAATCTTCTGCGGGAACGTGATGAAGCACAGCCATTTCAGTCCCGAATTCTCCCAATAATTTTTCATACATTTTAGGGCCAATGCCGGGAAGTTGGCGCAGTGGAACCTGATAGACATACGTTGAATCAACGTGTACACCCAACGAACGGTCCGCGATACTCATCAGACGGTCCAAAACACCCATCACAACATGCCTACTCCCACAATCCGGGCACGTCAGTTGTGGAGCGGAGGCCTTAATGATTTGTTCACAGCTTAAACAATACGTACGATGATACTTTCCTATTTTGGGGGGCAAGCCGTAATTTCGAACAGCTTGTTTGTTTCCTTGTTCCATTAAATTCAATAGCCCTCCGAAAGAGGAGTCTACTTGATCAAAGGTATTATACTCTCGGGCAATATTAGGCAAAGAATGGGCGTCTGAATTACTAAACATAATAATATTATTCAGTTCACTGATACTCTCTGCCATCCCTCGATCGGCACTTAGCCCAATTTCTATGGCTTTGGGAGCCACCGCTAATACATCACTTAAACGCTGACAGCAGTTCCCATAAATACCCTTATGGGGAGTGAAGACATGGGCCGGAAACCAGATCCCCTCAGCTTTATTTACTGCCTCAAGCCACAAATCGATTGGCAGAGACCCTTTTTGAGTACTCAATTGCCAATTCCTAGTTGTTGGTCTTAGGGCCTTGACGTACCTTTGAACCTGTTCCATAAATGGGAAGTAAGCCAAAAAATGGGCATTGCCTTCTCCAACCTGTAGTTCAATTTCATGGCCAGGAATGAGTGTTAACCCGTTAGCGGCATATCCTCCTGCCGATAATGGGCGTAGATCACCAGCGGCGAGCAACATCTTGAAATCTTCTTGAACTCCGCTCGAATGCGCATCGACAACCCCGATGAGGGAAAGCCCCTTCACTTGGCTGGCGACTTTAAGGATATTTGGCAATGTTAATGTTTTTGCCCCAGTGATTTTAACGTATCTTCCATCTAAACTTTTCCCAATATGTATATGCAAATCTGCAAAAAGCATTAGAACCCTCCTTCAACGAGCAAACTCCCCAGTATTCTCATCGCACCGTTAAACCTCTAGTTATATAATTCAATATTATAGTCTCTAACTAAACGTTTTTTACCCATTTCTTTTTGACGACTTTTATTTATGGCATATGGCGCTTTCGTCAAAAATAAACACGCCTATGCTTGTACATGGCGTGTTTTCCTTGATTATTCAGTTACTTCGACGTTATATCGATAACTTCTCCAGAGACATAGGGCCGAATTGTGCATTCTCTGGTTCTGTTTTTCGTGAAAAAATACCTATAAACCCCAAACACACTTGCCCCTATTGCTCCTACTAAAATGATTCCCATGGAGAAAACTACAGTTGTAGCCAGGATACATAGGATCGCAAGGAACCATAAGATTCTATAGAATTTCGACATACAAAACCCTCCCTTAAAAATGAGTTTTTCTAACTCATTCATGAACAACATCAGATATTTTTTCTATAGTAACGTCTTTATCATTATAAGCTAAATTTGTGATGATCTTATGATGTTTATATGAAGAAATATTCTTATCATTAATGAGGATATTTCAACTCCTCTTAGATTGCTTGAACTTATAACTTATTTCCATATTCTTTTAAGTTTGCTAATCCTTCTAACACTTCATCAATTGGCAAATTCCCTTTTTCAAGTTCTGTTAACTCTTTACTTATTAATCTTTCGTAAAAGGCTATGCCCTTAGCCAGAAGATCATTATTCGTCTCCGTTTTATCAACTAATTCGAAGAGTACATCCTCAGCCTTGGCATAATTTTTCGTGAGTTCGTAATATTGGAAGAGTAATAGTTTACTTTCCTTAGGAACTTCGAACCGGGCAAGTTTCTCTATCAATTGATTCAACTTGTCTTGATTCTGTTCTAGTACTGAACTATCACCATTTAAGAGAACATTGATCGTAATATTCAAACTCTTTAGGTATGAATTCCTTGCTCTAGACAGCTCTCCCTTAATCTCATATATTTCGGCTTGTTGATTTAATAACTCTGCAAGCACAAGGCTCTTGACGGTATTAATCTGGCTACTTCCGCTTACCTTTTGGATAAGGATTTCATAGGGTAATGATTCTAATACTTCCTTATCCAAACCCGTAAAATCTTTTAATGTATCCGTTAAAACTTCTTGACTCTCTTCGATTTTGTTCTCAGCCTTTAATCCCATAATTTTGGCAACTGCATTTGTGAATTGTCGTATAATCTTCATTATATAATCTTTTTCTTCAAACATTTTCTTCTCCGTTGTTCTGTACCAGTTTTTTATTAAATTTTAATATTTTCAGCCTTAAAGGTCAGATGTACCAAAAATTTGAATTAGGTGATGGTCCATATGTCTTAAGTAATCTTGAATTAGTTCGGCTAAAGTAATAGATTTATTATCACCTATATCACATGAGTATAGTAGTTTTTCTTCTGGGATCTTTGAAATGACGTTATAGATATGTCTATTAAGCGTCGTCCAAAAAACAATAACATCAGAAGTTGGTAGACTTTGATAGTCCTGAATCAAGACCCAGTTGTCTTGGTTGTAAGGTACAACAATAAAGGGTTGTTTTTCATACTGGATCCTAACAAACCTATGATGATTGTTTGTAGCGGAATCACACAGATGCCCAATAACTTCCTTTTTCGACCACTTATCTAATAACTTTGCTGAAAATTCCTGTTCTGAAAACTGTTTAACTCTTATTGGAAGTGCTTCGATTAGGTAATTAAGCCTTTTCAGATTTTCTCTCATTTTCGAACATCCCCCTATCTACATCGATATTGCTAAACCTGATTCAGAAAATTTCCCCTTTGTTAGCTAACCCCTCTCTTACTGTATTTTACCAAAAATTAGGTAACACTTCGAGAGTTTGTTCGGAATATGATAGTATGCGTAAAAGTGTTAAAGAGAGGAGATGATTGTAATGCCCAAAAAACTAAAAAGCACTAGTTTAGGTACCGTTGCCATTGCGACGCTCGTTGGCGGAGTTGCTGGAGCCTTTACCAGCTTAATGTTGGCACCAAAAAGCGGGAAAGAATTGCGTCAAGATATTCATACTAAAGTCGAGAGTATCATCGAACAAGTCGAAGAAACCGCCTTCCAAGGTGTCGAGGTCATAAACCAGAGGCGCACTGAACTTGCTGCAAAAGGCAAGATCTTAAAAGAAGACATTCAGATATTTATTAAGGACTTGAAACAAAAAAGACCCACCTACATCGAGATCACGCAATCGACCACAGAAGAAACCTCTCCACAACCTGCAACTGAAGCTAAACCTGAACCTGAACTTGAGCCTGAGCCTGAGCCTGAGCCTGCGCCTGCGCCTGAGCCTGAACCTGAGCCTGAGCCTGAGCCTGAACCTGAACCTGAACCTGAACCTGAACCTGAACCTGAACCTGATTCTTCTGAATTTGTACCTACGGAAACACCAACTCACGAAGGAACGCCCACAGTATATCTATGAAATCCTTTAGCAAATGGAAGTTCCAACACCGTTTTTAGCGATCGGGGGCGTCCTTGCCCCTGATATCATGCCAGAAATCTAGCTCATTGGCATTTTTAGTTGAGTAATAGCATTTTCTTGATTTTAGATATTAACTTCCCATAAACCTTATGCATATGAGGTTCAGTACTATAGACATTGATTTCATCAAGGGGAATCCATTTCACCCCACTATTTTCATCTTCTTTAACCAGAAGCAAGTCATTTTCATCCGCTTCAATTAAATAAGTGATGGATAAATGCAAATGTGGGGATACGTAGTTTCCTCCTTTTGTATGCCCTAACACTGTTAGTACATCTAAGGAGAAAATATTCGAGGAAACAGGGTGAATATTCTTTACCCCAGTTTCCTCCTTTAACTCTTTCATTGCGACCGCTAAAAGGTCTTCTGCTCCATCGGCATGACCTCCTATCCAAGACCAGGAATTGTAGATATTATGATGTATCATGAGCACTTTATCTTTTGCTTTGTTAACGACAAATGCTGAGCTGGTAATATGTGCGACCTCATTTTTCCTGGTTAAAACATCCTCAAATACCTTAGTACAATATATAATTACTTCTTTATCCTTTTTTTCTTGCTCATTGTAGGGAGCATAGCTTGTGATTAACTCTAACAAATGCTTATTCTCTCTTTGCCTAAGGCATATGAAAGAAAATAACCAGTCAGTATGCCTTGGATATTTTCTTTCATATGCCTAATATAATTAGCTTCAACAATTACTCGATTCACTCTTAGAAGATGGAGAATATAAGGAATTTTGGAGTAGCCTGAGGATTTATGAACCAACTTAAAGTATATGTATTGGAAAAAGAGCGACTGACACTTAGTTGATTAAACTAGGCGCCTGCCGCTTCAATATTTGTGCTTAATGTATGAGTCGTTGTCTCCTCTGAGAAATTATTATCTGAAAGAAAGAGTTAGGTAATAACTTTCACTTATTATACCATACTCAAAACTCTTACCATAATAATAATCCGAAGCTAATAAAAGGCCCTCACGGCTGAGGGCCAACTGAGTAGGACGAGCGGCATTTTATACTACTGATTGATCATAGAGATCATCCGTTGTCGTATCAATAATTTTTACGTCTCGTTTCGAAATTAATCCACCACCAGAAGTAATGAAAATATTCTTTGTGATGATTTGATCCATGACGGCTTCAATTTGCGCAGCTGTCAAACTCGCCTTAGGTGCTGGTAAAGTTATAGTCACCGCGTTTCCTGAGGCGTTGTTGAAAGTCATTCTCAAGACCTTTTTCGTAATACTGGCCACCAAATATCCCTCCGTTCTTTTCTGTCACAATTTATCTTTTGCTCCTTACTAAACTGTTAAATCTATGCGATTGTCTCGACGCACTCCGATCAAAGGGTAGTCTTGAAGTCCATAAATGGCAACGGCCACATCATAAACATCTTGGTCAGTAGCGCTCGATATTACATTGGCAAAACTGCGCTGACTTAGTTTAGGTGACCCTTGTGCAGTCAAACCGATTTGAAAGGTTACGACCATGACAGTGTCCTTGTTACTTGCAGTAATAGGCAATTTCTTCACTCCTTTCTAGCTGATAGCACGAACACTCTCGAAATAAAAGCAGTCGATATCTGCCGACTGCTTTACCATGACTAGGGGATTCACAAATCTCTAGACTCAATTAGAGACCATGTGGATCGTTTCCTGCCCGAGAATGTTTGTCCTAATCTTAGTATATTTAATTGAACTAGTTTCTGTCACAAATCAGGAAATACTTAGGAATGGAATCACACCTAGTCCTTTTCGAGTTCCATTGACTGCGGATCAATGGGTTAAATCCATATAATCCATCCAGTTGCCCCCAACCGCCTCGGCAATCTGTTTAGCCCATTTGGGGCTCATTTGACGTTTACCTCGTTCCAAATCGCTGATAATATTTGCGGGGATTCCTGTCTTTTCTGCTAATTCCTTTTGAGTTCCTATAGCCGCTTCGAGGCGAGCTTTTCGCATTTTCCGGCCTGCATAAATCACTTCACACCTCTTTCCCAAACTTTAGGTTTCTCTATTTTTTTAACGTTACTTTATTAAATATCAATTTTTAGATCTTTCTATGATATACCTCATAGGGCCTAATTGGATATCATATCCGCTTATTACATGGACATGCCTTATTATATGGACATGCCTACTTATATGCTCCACTATTATGTTTTATCCTTTAATATTGTGAGTTATTTTACAAAGTTTTAAGCAGGCCGTCTCTGACCTGCCTCGATTTATTTATTTATCTTCCACCTGTGCGTAAAGGGAGTAGTTGCTTATTGGATACCCTTAAATTTTACCCATTGCATTTAACACAGCTTTCATTGTGGCGAAACGGTCTTCTCCGGCTAATAAAATCACCCCATCAGGAGCAGAATTGCCACCGACTTGGTATTTGTTCGTTGCACTTGCTAGTAAGTCCGCTGTAGCATAAACAGCCTGGACGATCGGGCATTGGAAGTTCTGAGCCATGTTTGCAGCGATTTGTAAATCCGCATCCCCGTAATAGAGCACTAAATAATTGAGTTTCACGTCATTTTCCTCCATCTCTGGCCAACAGCCTGCATTATATTGTATTGTATCGCGATCTACAGCGACCCCCTGCAAAGTTATATCATTTTGATACTGGTAAATGTCATTACCTGTAAAAACGCTCCCGTTTGACCAGGCATACGTCTGATAGTACTTATTTGGCGCGTAAGATGAGGTCTTGAGTGCCAATAGTACGTTGTAGGAACCATATGCACCTACAAGATATTGTCCATTCACTCCTTCACAGACCCCTCTAAAGTATTCAATTATTGCAGCCATATTACTGCTTTGCGCATCAAAGTCAACTGTAAAATATACTGCAGTGTTATTCGGCGCTCCTAGGTAGGCAGCCTCTTCCAAAGCTAACTTGGCATCAGATATGCCCTTGTTGTAGCTGAAGTACCCTGAGGTCGTTGGATTCGATTCCCAAATTAAGAATACCGACAGGCCAACAGCTTGAATTACCTTTAGCTCATCTGGCGTAAGTGTTTTACTCCATCCTTGGTTTTTATACCCCAGATAGCGTCCAACAGCTACAATACCAGCGTCTTTCAAAGCCTTCGCTGTCGTTGATGTTAATCTTATAGAACAGTCTATGGCTTCCACTGCACCAATCTCCTTTTTCTTCTTTGACGATTACCATTTCAGCCTGACAGTTTTTTCAGGTACCTCCGCCATGCTTGCCCTCGTCTTTCTAACAAAATATGCCCACAGGTTCTATCCTGGCACCTACTAAATCAAGAAAAAGAATAAACAATAAGCCCATCGGTAATAAAAAGCGGGGCATAAACAACAAATACATCGTCAAAAACCGATTCTTTGGCGGTTTTTCACGATGTATCCGTTGCATCTTCTTTGACTATAAGCAACTCATTTTTATTCACAAGCGCACTTAACTTACTTTACTCAATACTCTAAATTTATCAGCAAGAAGAGCAATAAATTCAGAGTTCGTGGGTTTCTGGAGTTCAATATTCATTGAATATCCAAAAATACGTTTGAGTGTATCTGTGTGTCCACGCACCCACGCAAGCTCTATTGCATGCCGAATTCCGCGTTCTACACTGCTCGGGGCAGTATCATGTTTTTTCGCGATGCCACAATAAAGTTCCTTGGTTACCGCCCCTAATAATGAGACATCCTTAACTACCATCAAAATTGCATCTCGAATATATTGATACCCTTTAACATGGGCAGGAATTCCGATTTGGTGCATCATCGTAGTCACTTCGCCGAATAGATTTAGTCCACTTCCCACCGTCGCTATTATCGGAGAAGAAGTTGACGAACTAAACTGACTAGGAGTGGATAACGGCATATTCTGCGTTAATGAGTGGATACGTTTGTTGAGAATATCAAGATCAAACGGTTTTAAAATAAAGTAGTCCACACCGAGCATCATCGCTTGATGCGTCAATGATTCCTGCCCAAAAGCCGTCATCATAATAATTTTTGGGCGTTTCATAGTTGTCCGAGCATTAATTCGTTCCAATACGCTTAAACCATCCAGATTTGGCATCACTACATCAAGAATGACCAAATCTGGTTCCTGGGTTTGAATAAGCTCATAGGCTTCTGAACCATTATACGCCACGCCAACTACGCTAAGATCAGCTTGACCTTGAAGGTAATTCTGTAACATTTGACAAAAGCTACGGTTATCATCCGCGACAATAATTTTTATTTTCATACCCATTCGTCAACATCCCGCCTTAAACGTATTCCGGTACACTATTTTGCCTTTTAAGCAATTACCTCGACCGGTATCGTAATTATACGTTGCGGGCCATGTCGAAATCGTAATAAATAAAGCGTCTCGAGAAAATATTACAATTATTGGATAATCCCATCTTTACAGGGTTTAAGTCTAAATCTGGCAATAATTCTTATCGCAAATTCTCCATTTGTTCTTCATCCGACGTGAAAAACAAAGAATTCAAGTGAATTGATGTAGACTTCCGTAGTACGACGGATCGCAAAAAGCCTTTTTATTGTTCCTATGGAAAAAATAATTCTCAATCACTCACCCCGAAGGTCTTTTTGGAATAATATGGTATACAAAGACGGGGTTAGGCTGGGAGGAGACTCGGTTTGAAAACAGAGGAACGAGTTTGTTTGATTGAACGTCTAGAACAGTTGCGAGATTCCAAAGTCTTAGTCTATTTTTCTTATGCACCGCTGGATGATAATATCATAATCCCCCTTTACAAACAGCTGAAGGAAATCGGTCACACCAAGAAAATCGATCTGTTTTTACACAGCTACGGGGGAGCGGTAGATACACCGTATAAAGTTGTGACGCTGATCCGGGAGTTTTGTGATGAGTTCGCCGTGATTGTTCCGTTTGTTGCTAAATCGGCAGCTTCCATGCTTGTACTGGGAGCGGATGAAGTTATTATGGGTCCGATCTCCGAACTTGGACCCATTGATGCACTGGTCAAGCATCCGGTCTATCAGGATACTTTGGTACCTGTACAAGCGATTTGGCATTGTTTAGATTATTTGCAACGGTCTATTATCAATAGCCCCGACCCAGAAGTAGCATCATTTATTGTAACCCCGCTCCTCAATAAGCTTGACCCGTGGCTTATTGGGGACTATGAAAAAACTATAAAGGCCTCTCGGCAATATGCAGAAACATTGCTATCACGCTATATGCTAAAAGACGATATTGACCGGGTTCAGGACGTATCGAAGGCTTTGACTGAGGGATATTATTCACATGGTTACCCAATTGCTCATCGAGAAGCCAAAGAACTAGGACTTAAAGTGACTGAAGCACATGGCGAACTATGGGATGTAATCTGGGATTTATATCTTGAATACGAAGAACTTTTCAAGGCAGAAAAAAACTAAGAAGCCTTCTCCACTTTGATGGAGAAGGCTTCCCTTTTGGCAAACAAAAATCAGTATCATTTTATTTCTTTCTTCCCCGAATGACACTAGCCAATACCTCGCCCAACTCTTGAAGTCTGTAAGGTTTTGCAATCACGTCGTAGAAGCCGTACTTTTTGTAATCGGACAGGGCGTCTGAGGAGTAGCCACTGGAAACAATCGCTTTAACATCCGGGTCAACTTTAACTAACTCACTTAACGCCATTTTGCCACCCATACCGCCACGAACCGTCAAGTCGGTAATCACAACATCAAAAGGGTGGTCTGAGAGAAATGCTCCTTTATACAGTCTGACCGCTTCGGCACCGTCTCCGGCTAATTCAACGTCATAACCGAGAAACGTGAGCATCTCGTTGGCAGTTTGTCGTACGCTTTCCTCATCATCCATCAATAGAATTTTCCCCTCCCCTAAAGTAAGCAAATCTTCGTGCACTTCATTTTCAGCTTGAGCACTGGAAACGGGCAGATAGATTGTAAAACTTGTCCCGTTCCCCTCCACAGATTGAACTGAAATATGCCCACCATGTTTTTTCACAATTGAGTAACAAATTGTAAGCCCAAGGCCACTGCCCAGTTCTTTGGTACTAAAATAGGGGTCAAATATCTTTGGCAGGATCTGGCTCGAAATACCGGCCCCTTCATCTGTTATGGTTAGCGCAACATAATTCCCAGATTGCAGCGGCAAAGCGCCATTTTCACCGATTACAGCCAGTTTTTCGGCTCGAATTCTGATTGTTCCGCCTTCTTGCATAGCTTGATCGGCATTGATTAATATATTAGTAATTACTTGGGTTATTTGCCCCCGGTCTATCTCAACCGACGGCAGGTCTTCGGTAAGATATAATTCACAGCGCGTTTTCGACCCACTCAGGGCAAAAGCGCTATCTTCCTCAATTAATCTACAGATAGAGACCGCCTCAGTCAACGGCTTACCACCCTTAGCGAAGGTTAGCATTTGTCCAGTCAAGTGCCCGGTCTGTTTAATAGCTTCTTCCATATACTTAAGATACTTAGTAGCTTTGGGGTCTTCCTTGATACATCTCTTTAACAGTGAAAGATTACCCAGAATTACGGTTAGAAAATTGTTTAGGTCATGGGCAATTCCACCAGCGAGAACCCCAAGGGATTCCAATTTATCTGCTTTTTGCAACTCTTCTTCAAGTTGTTTACGTTTAGTGATATCACGCAGTAACCAGCGCAACTCTACTGCCCCCCCCTTGGAGGCCACTACCTTTCCTACTGTTATAGAAACGGGAAACGTTGTTCGCTTTCCGGAGAGCATAATAAGTTCCAAGTTCTCGGTTTGGGCAACTGTTCCTTTTTTCAGCTCTACCATACGGGTACGAAAGGTCAGGTGTTCTTCACTGCGGACAAATATTGCTAACGGCTTGCCTATTAGCATGGATCTGCTTACATTAAAAAGGCTGGTAGCGGCGCTATTGGCATCGAGTATTATACCTTCTGTATCAGTAACCAGATAGACATCTGGTGCAAAATCAAACAATTCCTGATAACGACATCGCTCTTCTTCCAGGGTCTGGCGGGTAAATGCCATTTCCTCATTTTGCTCAAGCAATTCGATAGAAGTTGTTTGTAATTCGTGAAGAGCAAAATTGAGTTCTGATATAAGTTTAGACGTCAGTTCTTGTGAAGGTAAATCACATCGAGACAAGCTCTCCAGACGATTGAATGCTTTTCGTACTTGAACAGATAGATCTATGGCCAAGACTCGCCACCTCCTCGACAAGATACCACTATATAATTTCAATATTTAACATTATAAAAGTGTATTTTTATAATATTCGCTATATTTAAAAATAGTCCTCCCTCAATTTAAAGCGAAAAATGACAAATATTGTAGAAAATGGTCACACCTCCCTATGGAGATTCGGTCATTAGTCTTAGCTTATGTCACTGGCTCCCCATAAATCGGGACTACTCTTGTCCAACCTTTCATCTTTCCATACTTGAGATATTTATCGTAAAACTCTAACTCCGCATTTAGGAGTTCGCTCCATAGCTTACGCAGTGAGTCATTCCTAATTGTCTCAATGATTGCTCTTACATGAGTATCTAAGGACGTTAGTTCCCAACTTAAGATATTACGATACATAAAATCATCCTTGATTGTTTCAGGATCGATAGGGGCCATTACTGGTATTGTCGGTCGGTTAGGCAGCGGTACATTAAGCTTTAGTGCGATCTGTTCAAGATGGTTAACCTGCTTGTTAAAAATATATAAGCCATGTTGAAGTATTACCTTGAACTCAGTATCATGAGCAAAATCGACAAATATACCTATTAACTCAATTTGTTCATATCTCAAATTGATATGGTCCCAAATATGAAACGCTTCGGAAGTGGAAAGCTGTTCTTTTTGATGGGGCAGAGCACTCTTATAAACAGGATACGACTCTTCCCAGCTTTTCAATTTACCAAACTTATAAAGGATATCAAAATCCTCAAAATGAATTTTCAGATCTTGGATAATAATGTTTCTTAAAGTATCATTTGTACTGTTTGAACGAACTGCATGCATAAGAGACATCAATTCGGCTATGAGGTCATGATATATCTTTTTATAGATATATTCATCCGTAATATCATTAATACTGGTTGCAAACTTGATGTCCAGCGGTGGTCTGCTAGGCATTATAATACGAAATTTAGCACCTAATTCCTCTAAAACAGTTATTTGCTTTTCAAAATGTTTCAAAAACTTATCTAAGATGATTTTCCAATCAATGTCATGAACAAAGTTCTTAAATAATTGAACAGTTTGAGCGCTTACATATCTTGCTCGTAGGAGATTATATATATTGAATGACTCTTGGATATCGAGACGTTCTTGTTCGCCTTTCACTTTTTTGAATATTGATATTAAATCCAATACTTTCACTCCTCAATATAAATACGTTTTTTAGTATAAGTAAAATAACTATACGTATACATTGAGCAAAGGAACATGTACGACTGGAGAAACATAGTTTACAAAAAAACAAGGCCTGAAAAAGGCCTTGTTAGTAATAAATACATGCTAATATTTTTCGCGAAGCTCCCCTCGATTACTCACTTTACCTAGGATCCCTAGAGGCAGCAACTTCTCTATGACCAAGGTGTACTTCATCCAGCAACCTGTCATTTACCTGTACCAACTCTTCATCTTGATCTGTGATACGTTGTTCCAACGCCGCTTTCGTTTTGCGTAGCTCTACCTCCAGCAATTTGGCTTCAGTGATATTTACAAAGGTAATGACCACACCGTCAATTTTATCTTCTAAAGTACGGTAAGGTAAAATGCGTGCATTAAACCAACACCCATTAACAGACACAACCTGTTTTTCAATAGTATTTAGCGTTCGTAGCACTGCCTTTACATCCTCTGTCAATTCAGGATAAAAAAGATCAGAAGCGATATCAGTGATGGGTCGACCCGCATCACTCGAAATCAACTTAGAAACCACAGACATTTGGTTGGTGAAGCGCTTCACGCACAACGAGCTATCCAAAAATAAGGTGGCAATCTTCGTGCTGTCCAGTAGATTCTTCATGTCGTTAGTGGCTTGCAACAGATCATGTAATTTGGCCTGTAGTTCGTAATTGACCGTCTTAAGCTCTTCATTTAAGGACTGTACTTCCTCCTTGGTTGTGGTCAGTTCCTCGTTAGTCGACTGGAGTTCCTCATTGCTGGACTGCAATTCCTCATTACTAGATTTGAGTTCTTCTTGGGATATCTGCATTTCTGTACGGGCATCTTGCCAGACCTGGCGAGCCTGCACAAGTTCTCGCTCCAGTTCTGCCTCTCGCTGACTGTTGGCAGGGATTCGCCCTCTTGCGTTGGTTGTTTCGATGACATTAGACGGGACCACGTCGGCGAAAACAATCATGACCATCCCTTGCAGAGCCTTTGGTTCTTTAAGCGGGTCGACGGTGATGTCGACCATCTGTGAGCCACCTTCGTTTTTCACAACGGCATTTCTGTAAGTAATCGCTTCTTTTTGCCGAAGCGCTTTGTAGAAGGTGTTACTCAGTTTATAGTTTAGCCCTTCCCGAGCCATAGCAAAAATATTCCAGTTAACCTTACCTGCGGCCGGTTCGAGGTACTTTCCCGTACGCCCGCTGATGTAGAGGATATCGCCTTTACCATTGACTAACACCGTCGGCGGCGAATAACATTGCAAAATCAATTTATCCGCTAGCGACTGAATATTCTGAACCGTTGCTAACGGCTGGTTTGTGGCAGACTGAGCAGGGGCAAAGGATGTGGGAAATTCCACAAGTTCCGCCTGCAATAGGGGTTGGAGTCGTTGGTATAGTCGCGATTTACGATCCAGTGGTTTAAAAAGATCGGTAAAGTTCCCGACGGCTTCCGCACTTCCTAAAAACAAAAAGCCGCCAGGATTAAGACTGTAGTGAAAAAGCGGTATAAGCTTTTTCTGTAGTTCTGGGGTCAGGTAGATAAGTAAGTTGCGGCACGTTAGTATATCAATCTTGGTAAACGGCGGGTCCTTAATCATGTTTTGCTGAGCAAAGATGACCATATCCCGAATGGGCTTGACAACCTGATAACCACGCTCCACCTTGACGAAATATCGATTCAAGCGCTCCGACGCCATATCCTCCGCGATGTTGACCGAGAAAACCCCCTCCCGGGCTTTATCAATAGCGTCACGGTCTAGATCGGTGGCAAAAATCTGCATGGAGAAGTCTTGGGAAGGCTTTAACTGATCCATCACCTCTTTGAAGATGATCGCTAAGGAGTAGGCCTCCTCACCAGAGGCACAACCGGATACCCACACCCGAAGCGTATTACTAGGTGCCCTATCAACCAAGAGTGCCGGTATAACCTTTTCCTTTAACAATTCCCACTCCATCGGTTCCCGAAAAAAACTGGTAACCCCGATTAGAAATTCCTTAAACAACAATTCCAGTTCCTGAGGATTTTCTTGTAAAAAAATGACATATCTGGCAAGCTTGTCAATTTGGTGGATACCCATACGCCGCTCAATTCGACGGTTTACAGTGTTCTTTTTATAGGAAGAAAAATCATGACCTGTCTGTGAGCGCAACAGTTTTATAATATTGTCATATGAACTCATGACATCGTCTATCGGGCCCTGGTCAACCTTGTCGATTAGAGGCTTGTGCTCAAGGTAGGAAACAATCTTTGACGGTAACGTCGCCGCCGAAGATACAACGTCTGCTAAGCCTTCCTCTATGGCACACAGAGGCATACGATCAAATTTAGCCGAGGACGGTTCCTGGATGAAGGCAACTCCGCCTTTTTCCTTGATCGCCCTAAGTCCCAATGTACCGTCAGCACCCATGCCAGAGAGGATAACTCCGATACTCATCTCTAGTTGGTCATCAGCCAAGGACCGAAAAAAGAAATCGATCGGCAAATGTAGAATGTGCGGTAAAAGATAATCGAAAAGGTGCAGTACCCTGTGTTGGATCGACATTTCCTTGTTCGGCGGGATTACATAGACGCAGTCCGGTTGAACCACGGTGCTCTCCTCGGCCTGAATAACCTTCATAGTAGTAGCACTTTGAAGCAATTCCGGCAAAATATCCTCACGTTTCTGTTCCATATGTTGAACAATAACAAAAGCCATGCCGCTCTTTTCAGGCACGTTACCCAAGAAAGATACCAGAGCCTCCAACCCTCCTGCAGAAGCACCAATGCCAACAATAGGAAAGTCTACTCTTGCGACATCCACTTTGGGAGCATCACTCCTAGTATATTTAGTCCTTGCGTTTGTGTTAAAGTGCTTATTCTCTTTCATCCTAGCTCTCCATTCACTGATTGATAGCGCCCATCATTTTGTCTTCTATTATAACAAATTATAAGTGGACAGAATATAAATCGAACCAATTTGTTTCGTATAAGTGCTCAAATCTTGAGCAAACTAGAATTTAGCCATATATGTAATCTGGTTAACCAAACTATAAATCATTGGGGGTAGTGTACTTGAAAATCTATCGTGTAAACATGTCAAATCTTTCATTCACTATCGAAGAAGTGCCCGAAGAATGGAAACTAATGGGTGGTAGAGCTCTGACTTCAGCAATTGTAGCCAAAGAAGTAGATCCTGGATGCAATGCATTAGGTAGTAAGAATAAATTAGTTTTTGCACCGGGTCTACTAACCGGAACTATGGCGGCTAATTCAGGGCGCTTATCCGTAGGTTCTAAAAGTCCTTTAACTGGAGGGATTAAAGAAAGTAATGCTGGGGGTACTGCTGCTCAAAGATTTGCCAAATTGGGCATCAAGGCCCTAATTGTTGAGGGAATCCCTCCCGGTGATAAGTATTATTGCTTACACGTCCACAAAGATGGCGTCAACATCAAGGAAGAGACGGAACTTCTAGGTAAGGGAAACTATGAAGTTATTAAAACATTAACTGGGAGATATGGAGAAAATACTGGTGTAATGACAATTGGTCAAGCTGGAGAGGCAAAGATGTCTGCCGCAAATATTTCTGTCAAAGACCCTAAGGGGCATATTCGTAGCGCCGGACGTGGCGGATTAGGTGCCGTTATGGGTTCAAAGAGGATTAAATTCATTACTTTGGATGACAATGATGGTGCCGGGATCGAAATGGCAGACAAGGAAGCATTTAAGAATGCAGCAAAGATTTTTAACAAGGGTCTGCTCAGTCATCCTGTCAGCGGGGACGCTTTGCCTAAGTATGGAACGAATGTGTTGGTTAATATTCTCAATGAGGCTGGTGGTTTGCCAACCAAGAACTTCCGCAGAGGCAATTTCGAGAATGCAGAAAAAATCAGCGGAGAAACCATGTATGATACCATCATGGAAAGGAAAGGGGATCCGACTCACGGTTGTCATGTAGGATGTGTTATTCGCTGTTCTCAAACTTATAATGACAAGGATAATAAGTATCTAACCTCAGGTTTTGAGTATGAAACAATTTGGGGCTTTGGAGCAGGATGTGAGGTAGATGATTTAGATATCATCGCAACTGCTGACCATGAATGTGATGATATCGGTCTTGACAGTATTGAAATGGCTGTAACTATGCAGACTGCTATGGAAGCTGGGATCATCTCTTTCGGTGATGGACCGGGAATCTTAAAGCTTTTAGACGAGGTCAAAGCTGGGACACCTCTTGGGAGAATACTCGGCAACGGTGCTTCATTTACGGGTAAGGCCTATGGTCTAACTCGAGTAGCTACTGTGAAGAATCAGGCTATACCAGCTTATGACCCTCGTGCCGTAAAGGGAGTCGGCGTCACTTATGCAACGACTCCAATGGGAGCAGACCATACTGCCGGTTATTCTGTAACTGCCAATATACTAAAGGTGGGTGGGTTTGTCGACCCGTTACAAAAAGAAGGGCAAATCGAGCTTTCGCGTAATCTACAGGTAGCAACCACGTTCGTAGATAGCTGCGGTCTGTGTATTTTTGTTGCCTTTGCAGTGCTTGATTCTGGAGATGTAGCGCAGGCCATGATCGATATGGTGAACGCTCAATATGGAACAAAAAGTTCGATCGGTGATTGGTTTGAATTAGGGAGATCCACCCTACAAACTGAAAAAGAGTTTAACCGAGCTGCTGGTTTGACCAGTAAAGATGATCGGTTGCCCGAATTCTTTAGTGAAGAGGTTCCTCCCCACAACACGACATGGGACTTCACCGCTGATGAACTTGACTCAGTTCTTCCGTTCTAAGAAGTGAACTCGCTTACGCTAAAGCAGTATATAAAGAGCCATTACGCAAGGAAAATAAGCTGAGACAAGCTCAATTCCTGTAAGGGAGTTTAGCTTGTCTCAGCTTCTATCATTCTAATCTCTACAATAATTGTCTGGCAAAGCAACGCTAGTAAAAGTCTTTTTATCAAGACCTAATTGTAATGCGATTTTATCGTTTGCACCTTCGATTGAAGTTGCCTTACAACAAATTACAAATTTATGCCTACTTCTCGCTCCCCATATTTTATTAGTTTTAGACAAATTCTTATTCAATACGCTCATGTAATATTTTTCTTTTCCCTCCAATTACAATCAAACCCTCCTCATCAAAATTTCGTTTTTCACATCTCCAATGTCTCCCATTTAAATACCTTTTAGAGAATGCCAATAAAACTCTACAAAGATTTTGTCCTTTGATACTCCCATCGGAATTAGTACTCCTTATGCTCAATTTAATTTAGTTTCAACTCAAATTTTCCTTTTGACATATTATTAATTGTATATAATTGTTTTATTAATATATAACCAAACAAGAACCAACTATATCCAATTATACGATAACATATAAGCAGTGGCAATACCTTAATGAAAGTATATATATCTCAAAATATTCTTTTTACCATATGCTCGTAATAATTCATATAGATATACGACTTTGAAGTAATCAAATGAACGTTGGGTAATTATTCGTCTAGCTAGTACACTTTTGGAGTATACCGGCTAACACTCTCTATACAAAATGTAGCTTTTAGGTGCACCTAAAGCGCTCTTCCAATTTCTTCCCAAAAACATCCGCAGGGAAATATTGTCCTGGGCATTCCGTAGCGGCTCCCGGTACGTCCCGATGTAGTTCGACGCTCTCAATACCCAGCTTAAATGTCTCCATGAGTTGTACTACTTTATTCACCAGCCCGTTAATTTGAGATTCAGGTACTTTCAACTCACTAAAATTACCCACAAGGCAAATTCCAATACCGATAAAATTCCGATGTCCGACGTTACAATGCGCTCCCTGTCTATATAATGGTCTTCCCTCTTCACAGTGACCATCCGGCATAATCACAAAGTGATAGCCAATATCGCTCCAGCCCTTGGTTTTGTGCCACTCTCTAATCATGGTTGCGTCAACCGGTACATTCTTTCCCAAGCGACAGACCTCCGTGGGACTTGCGGTGTGATGAATAACAATCCTTTGCCAATCCACCCTCGATATCCCCCCTCTTTCTAAGGTTTTCAGGACGTCAACAGCCTTGCCCCAATATCTCTGCCTTGCGACTCCCTCCATTTTATGACGTCTCTACTAAATGATTATGCCGTTCCTCACCCTGCATTCACTAAGGATTCATAAACTTTGCATTATAGGATCATCCTATTTTTCGACACATAAAAGGCCCTACCCTAGTAGAATTAATAATCTACTAGGGTAGGGCTCTTTTGTCACTTTTCATCAATGATTTGAATCAAGATCGAAGGCAATTAGTCGTCCTCATCTGTGATATAACTCTCACGATAACAAGCAATGGGGCAACTTGCACAATCGTGTACTGTTACTGGAAAAACACCGTCATTGCATGCACAAACACAAACCTTACCACAAACTTGCTGGATCAAGGTCTTTAATTCTTGTGACCCCCAGTTTCCGTAGTAACTCTTAAACCCCTCGTCCGTTTTAATGTTCATAATTTCAAGTCTGAAGTTGGGCAAGTATGGGAAAAAATCAGATGGTTGCGATATGCCCCGCTGTATACCTATCTCGGCTAAGGCCTCTACTTTTTCGCACACTCTTAGAATACTGTTTTTGTAGTTTCTATGGAATTGATTCATTTTCTGCTCCCCCTTTTAAGTTTGCTAGCCAGAATTTCAAATTCACGAATAACTTAACGTGTTAGTTCAAATCAATATTTTTTATTAAGGTAATATTTACTATAATATATATGTCTGTAATTTTATCATAGACAATCATTTCCTGTAAATCTATTCTAACCCCTACAACGCGCAATATAGATTATAAATTTCAGTTCAAGACAGTCATTTTGTCAATTCGCCACTATTTATATTCGGAAAATTAGAAAACAAAACTGACAGAACGTTTATGGTCATTCTGTCAGTTCCTTGCTTCTTTCTACAACCAACTTTTAATTTACAACGTTAATTAGGTTTCCTTGTATAAATGATTGAATATTAACAGCCATTAGGGTAATAAGTCTCTGCCTCGACTCAAAACGCCTCCAGCCTATATGTGAAGTGAGGATAACATTTTCCATCTCAAACAAAGGGTTAGTAGGTACCGGTGGTTCTGGGTCTTGAACATCGAGCGCCGCACCAGCAATTTTTCTGTTTTGTAAGGCTTCAATTAAATCTGTTTCTTTGATTATCGCTCCCCTGGAAGTGTTGATGATATAAGCCGAAGGCTTCATCAGCGCCACCCGATCTTTATTAATAAGGTGCAACGTGTCAGCCGTGAGGGGGCAGTGGAGGGTAACAAAATCGCTCCGTTTAAGCAATTCTTCAAGAGAAACAGCTTCTATGTTTGGGTTGTCCCACGATTTCGGAGTCCGACTGAATACGAGAATATTCATTCCCAGAACCAGAGCAATTTTTATCACTTCCTGCCCAATAGCTCCTCCACCACCAATGACTCCAAGCGTTTTATTTTGCACCTCGAAGTGCGGCAACTCTACGTGTTGAGTGAAATTAGCAAAGTTTTTCTGTTTGATCATGATCTGTCGCTGGATCAATGAAGAGCTGAAATTTAGAATGTAGGTAATCACTAAATGCGCGACTGCTTCTGTGCTGTAGCTTGGAACATTGCAGACGGTAATATTCTTTTCTCTTGCGGCAACAATATCGATGTTGTTATAGCCAGTGCCAGCTTCGCAGATGAGTTTAACGGAGGGAGGGAATTGAGAGATCAAATCCCTCCCCAAAGGCAATTCCTTCGTAATGATAATCGTCTGATCTTTAACTCGTTCTAAAATCTCTCCATCGCTACTTTCAGCGTATTTTTTGAAAGTGGTGAGTTCATCAATCGACGAAAAATCGAGTTTTTGGTCAAAATTTAGTTTTGCTGAATTGAGAAATACTGTGTTTTCCATAGGTACCCCCTTCGTTAGATGATCTAAATATTTTTTAGAAATATGTGTAGCATCGCAAAATGGTGTATTTCTGGATTTACCACAGCGGCACAGTGTTACTCGGTTTCTTATTTCATAAACATAACCGTCTGAAGATTCAATAGGAATATTTCCTTTAACAAAAATTGGGCCGCTAACTCCTTTTTCGAAATCCTGAAGTATTTCAATGGCGGGTTCATATTCAGGTTCAATCGCTTTTCCCGTTTTATCATAGGCAACTAATCTTCCTGCTGGACACTCAGAGGCTGCTATAATTGCCTCTTCTTTGTATTTTGGATTATCAGAGTTCTCTGTGAGTTCCCAGACCTTTCCGTCTTCCCTGTGACAGAAACGGGCAAAGGCACATCGATTATCATCTAGAAGATCAAGATCCGGTCCCTCAAGCAGGTCGGCCCGGTCTTCAAACGTTTCTTTTGATGCCTTCTCGACTCCAATAAAACCGACCTTTTCATGAGTACCGTCACAAAAGGGTGCAATCTTTGATTCACCACAACGGCAAAGTGCATATTCCTCTGCCTGCGGTAATTTACATCCATCCATAAATTCATTTATTTTGCCCTTAGAAACGATTATCTTTTCAAGAAGAGGGACATTTCCTGTGACCATGTAGGGCCCATTTTTCAATATTTTAATGTTGCATTTCTTTTCATGGTTCAACATGTTTAATATCCTTCAATTTTTTACGCGATTTAATTTCCTGCTCTGTTAAAATATCGACATAAGCCGTTAAGAGTTGATCTTCTGCTGCGCAACTTTGCTGGTAATACCAGTCCCTGACAATATTATTGATTTCAGCATCAGTACCCTCGGCTTTATAGGGATACACTGCTAAGAGTTTATTAGTTTCTTTGTCCCTCAATCCGATCTTTTCAGCATTTTCGAATTTACCCATGACATTCATTCCTTTCCTTCATGTGTCTTGTTATTTGTATCACCTTTTTTATCATGCGTCAATAAACCCCCACTTACGGTGAGGGCATGCTTATAAGCGTACTTAAACGGTCGTGATCAGTGCGATAATCGAATCATCATAAAAGAACCGGACGAATTTAGATAGTTCTTAGAAAGATTCTGTTAGGTTGGGCACCTGGTTTCTTTTTCTCGACATCTTTTGCAGCAACTTATCCATATTGACATACATAACCGGAACGAGGACAAGGGTTACTAAGGTAGAGAGTGACAACCCAAAAGTAATGACTGCCGCCATGGAGGAAAGAGTCTCTGTACCGCTTCCTCCCAGAATAAGTAACGGTAACATAGCCGCCACATTAGTGATTGTGGTTAGCAGGATAGGCCTCAGTCGTATAGATCCCGCCTGCATTAAGGCTTCGCTTAAAGGTTGCCCTTTATCTCGAAGTTGGTTCGTATAGTCCACAAGCACAATGGCATTGTTGGTTACAAGGCCGACTAGCATGACCATCCCCATCATGGAGTTAATATTCAAGGTGTTATGGGTCAAATAAAGGCCCAGTATAGCACCAACAAAGGTTGGCGGTAAGGAAAACATAATGACAAAAGGGGTGAGCAGGGACTCAAACATGCCTGCCATAACCATATAGACTAAAATGATTGAAGCCAATAACCCGTTCCCTAACGAGCTAAAAGCCTGACTTTGGTTGCGGCCGTTCTGACCAAATCCGAGCGTATAACCAGTCGGAACCTGCAGAGTCTTAAAGCGCTGGGTCAATGCGGCCTGGACTTGTCCGCTGGAGGTTCCGAAAACGTTCGCCTGAACGCTTACATTACGCACTCCGGCAATGTGTTCAACGACCGTCGGCTCATTGGAGAGAATCATAGTGGCCACTTGGGTCAAAGGGATCGCCAGGCCATTTGAATTCATAATCGTCACTTCAGTTAGTTTGGTCACATCTTGGGCATATGTTTCCGGATACTGAACAACAACATTATAACCATTGTCTCCCTGATAAAACGTACTAGCTGTACTTCCTTGAAAAGCAGTGTGTAAAGCGTTGACAACCTGCTGCTCCGTCAGCCCGTTTTGAACCAGGCTCCCCTGATCAAGTTTCAATTTATAGCTCGGCTGTCCAGTTTCTAATTGGTTATTGATATAGCGTAAGGAAGGTGTCTCTGCCATAATTTCCGCAACCTGATTGCTTAACAAGGCTAAAGTATTCAAATCCGGACCCGAAATATCGACGCCAATCTGTCCACCAGACGATCCACGCCCTAAAACGGCCGCTGCAGCGCTTATTTTTGCTCCAGGAATATTACTAATATACGGTTGTAGCTGGTTGGCAAGCGTACTAATGGATTGCTTGGCAGATAAATTCAAAGTTACGGTCAGTTGGGCAGTATTGGTCGCGGCCTGACTATTCCCCGACGAAGAACCTATTTGTTCATAGATCGAATTCACGTTATTCAGATGTTGGCGAATCCGGTTTTCTACCTCCTGCACGACCTTAGCAGTTTGGTCAAGGGCCGTTCCTGGAGCAAGCGTAAGAGAAACAGAGATCTGGTTACTCGTTGAAACCGGCATAAGCTCTGAACCAATCTGATTATAAATCGGAATTATGGATAGGAAAAGAGCAAACGCCAAAATGACCACTGTCAGTCGGTGCTTAAGACTCCAGCCTAAGATCCTTTGATAGGTCACCGTAACATCATGCATTCCACGCCCAAACCAATCGAAAGGAGCCCATCGCCGGAAAGGAGCCGTCAGTCCGGGAATCGTCTCCTCCTTGGTAAAGCGCGAACCGCCAAGAAGGCGGGAAGCTAACATGGGTGTGAGGGTGAGTGCCACGACGAGGGCGACAATGTGTGAGAAGGTGACGGTTAGGGCCATAGGCCCAAAAAGTTGACCCGCTGTTCCAGTGGTAAATAAAGAAGGAGCGAAGACACATATTTGGGCCATTGCCGCCACCATAACAGCTGTTCCAACTTCTTTGGTTCCCACACTAGCCGCTTGCTTGGGTCCTAACCCTTGCTGTCTGGCCCGGAAAATACTCTCTAGCACAACCACGGAAAAATCCACTAGAGAGCCTAAGGCAACCCCAAGACTACCTAAAGTGACGGTGTTAATCGTCAGATGATTGGCAGCCATTAGAATAAACGTCGTCAAGACTGAAATAGGTATAGCTACAGCGATAACGGTTGTTGTCCGTACACTCCGTAAGATCAGGAGCATAAGAATAATACCCAACAGGAAACCCAATAACGTATGTTCAGTTACTAAGTGCACGGCCTGTAAAATTCCCTTTGCCGAGTCGGTGATCACGGTAATCTTCATACCCTGAGGAAGTTGTTTGGTTAAGCTGTCCAGAGCTGTATGAACACCATTGGATACCTGGACCGTATTTGCACCAGTGGACTGCTGGATACTAAAAGCCACCGTAGGCCTATCATCGACCTGGGCGATCAGGGAAACATCCTGAAATCCGTCGTTCACTGTGGCGACATCACCCACGGAGATGCTTTTCTTACCTAGACTCAAAGGAACCTTAAGCAAATCCTGGGTTGAACTGAATTGACCGTCAACCTTGAGTGGAATCAATTGGGTTCCACGCTGGGCCTGACCAACATCAGCGGAATAATTTGCGGCTGATAAGGCTTGAGTTACCTGTACTATCGATAAATTGTAGTAATTCAATTTTCCAGGGTCAACATTGACCGTAATCTGGCGGGTCAAATTTCCAATCACGTTGACCGTTGCTACCCCATCCACGTGCTGAATAGCTGGGCTAACAATGTTGTCCGCTATATCCGAAATGTCCGCAACAGTCTTGCCACCGGACAAGGTTACCAACATGATCGGTTGGCTATTTGGGTCAAACTGTTGGACATTGGGAACAGTTGCATCGGTGGGTAATTTGTTGACGACGCGGTTAACTAAGCTGCGCATTGTTTCCACCTGTTGACCCATATCCACACCATAGTTAAAATTCACCCTTACTCGGCTGGAACCTGCCGTCGACGTAGAATCAATCTCTTGTACTCCAGATAAACTCTGGAGTACCTGCTCAATCGGCTTTGTAACCTGCTGTTCAACCTCGGAAGGTGTCGCTCCTGGAAAGGATGTCGATACCGAAGCGATCGGCAAATCCATCGTTGGCATAAGATCTAGGGGCAAACCCATCATTGCTATAACCCCGATAAGTATCGCAGTCAGCATAATCATACTGATCGTTACAGGTCGTCGTATGGACATATCCGCGATTTTCAAGCTTCTCCCACCTATCCCTTCAGATTAGTCACTCTCAACTCTTTGGGGCGCTCTTTTTGGCGCCTTGCACAGGTTGAGTTCCACTGAGGGGAGTCGCCTGCCCTGCAGCCGCGCTTTGGCTAGTCTCCGCACTATTGAGTTCTTGTATCGGGTTCCCTGCAGACAACAAGTTCTGGCCCTGGGTGACCACAGTGTCACCAGGCTGTAGCCCGCTAGTTATCTCGTAGAGAGAACCCGTCATATTCCCTACCTTAACCGCTCTCTGAACGGCTTTCCCATTTTCAACCACGAAAACCGAAATCGCGCCACTTTGCATACTTATTACGCAATCGGCAGGGATAACAACACCTTGTTTACCACTGTTCTGCGCAAATGCTTCTACTGGCATTCCGGGTAAGACTTGTTGCTTTCCGGGTTTGAGCGTAATGTTGATGGAGTATTTCTTACTGGTTGGATCAGGTGCCGGAAGAACCGCACTAATTGTACCCTCTAAGGTTTCCTGGGTTGAGGGGACAAGGACAGACATCGACTGACCGACCTGCATTTTGCCGATATAGTTGACTGGCACATCTACAGAGGCTAGAAGCGGATCCATCGAATCGATAGTTATGAAGCCCGTACCCGGTCCAACTGACTGACCGACTTCCGCATTAACCGCCGTCACATAACCACCTACCGGAGCAATAAGCTGACCATTGTTAATTTGGGCCTGATAGACCTTCATCCCGGCCTGAGCGGCTTGAACCTGAGAAGCCCCGACTTGAATTTGGGGATTATTCATTAAGGTTTGATCATTGGTCTGGGACTGAGCCACGCTTGCCTGAGCTGTAGCAATAGAATTGCCAGACGTGGTGTGCGCCGCATCCACAGCAGACTGGGCCTGACTTACCTGGGCTTGAGCCGTCTGAACAGCCTTCGAATCTTGGGCGGCTTGTAACCCCGCTTGGGCAGCCGCCAAAGCTGCCTGAGCCTTGGTCACACTGGCTTGCAAGCTCGCTTGCGAATCCGCCAAAGCTGCCTGAGCTTTGGTTACACTGGAGTTTCCGTTAGCGATATCACTTTGAGCTTTTTGTAAATTAATCGCCGCCTGTTCGACAACAGCTTGCGTTGCTAAGAGACTCGGATCCGTCATAGAGTGAGCCATTTGCTGGGCCCTCTGCAACTGTGTACTAGCTGTATTATACGCGTCCTGAGTTTTCGTTAGGACGTCTTGCGCGGTTTGTGCTTGGACTTTAGCAGTGTCCAGTGTAGCAGATGCCGATTCGAGGCCGGTTTGAAGCTGGATCTTCGCGGCATCCTGCGCCGCAGTGGCAGAATCTAGCGTAGTCTGAGCTTGCTTAATGCCATTGGCGTACTGGACTTTAGTGTTTTCCAACTGGGTCTGTGCAGTGTCTAAAGCCTTTTGAGCGCTAACCACGGTGGTTGTTGCCGCCGATTGAGCATTACCTAGATTGGTTTCGGTTAATTGTAACGCAGACTTAGACTGGGCCAAAGAGTTATCTGTACCCTGTCCAGTGGCTGCGAGTTGAGCCTGGGCTACATTAGTATTGGCAGAAGCCTGATCGCGTTGAGCTTGAAGGACACTTGTGTCAACACTCGCCAAAACCTGTCCTGCTTGCACAATATCCCCTGCTCGAACTTTAACTATATTTAGGGTTCCTGATGTCGCCGGTGATAAGGAGGTTTGTATGTAAGGAGTGACAATGCCTAGGAAGCTATCCGCACTAGGCAACTGACTGAGCTGGATCTTTTCCGTCTTTACCGCAATGGCGGGTGGTTTCACAGTTGTGGCTTGTTTTGCTGTGCCACAGCCAGTGACCGTTGTCAAGACAAGTGTTACCGCCAATAAAGCAGCTAATTTTGGCGCCCCTGTTAACCGTCTCAATGGTCGTCCATAAAATTCGATCATCATGTTTTTCACTCCCCGACCAATTCATTACTTTAGAGGATTGTTTCAATACTGTCTTAGTATACTTGTTAGTTTCTCAATAAGGCAATAGCCTCATCTCATGGAAAAATGCTTTTCATCTTAAGATTATGTTAAGGTTTTAACTTAAAGGATTTTGCCTATCTCTCAGGTCCTCTTTGCCTCAAACTAATTTTTTGAAGAACCTCAATTAACGTCCAAGCCCCAACCATAAAAGGCTGAGAAATTAAATCTTTATAAATAGAAAAAGACAGGGGTTAAACGGTTGTTAGCCCCTGTCTTTTTCTGTTTATAAATGGTTCATTGCCCGACCTTAGAGCTTCAGACTAGTTATTACAAAGCAATAAACGATTTTTTACGATAGAAGCTACTCATAATTACCATCCAGAGTATAGTGTAAATTATGGAAAAATAGGCTGAATCCAAACTACTACCAGCCCAAGGCATTATATAGTGGGTAGTCACCCAGACATCTAACGTCACTTTTTCTTTTGTAATTGTGTCTACTACAGGGATAACCCAGAGTGTCTTACGCACGATTTCTGCTACCACATAAACAAATATCGAACTACTTCCAAGAGCTACAAAGGGTTGCAATAGAGATTCATATTGAACAATATCCATAATGAAATAGAGTACTGCCAACAATAAAAAAGCAACTCCAGCGGTAAGCAAAACAAAAGAGCTCGACCATAAATTTTTATTGAAAGGAAACAAGATGTTTGCTTTATACGCCAGGGCTAATGTTATTATTCCAAAAATGAATACCCCTAAAACCTTGTATATTTTTCTATCTGTGGGGTATATAAGTATTTGCCCAGCTACCGCACCAAACAAGGCTGAAGCAATTGCTGGTAATGTGCCTAAAATACCTTCGGGATCCCAGCTTGGTGTATATAAATGACCTTTTAGCCATTGCAGATCTATATACTGAGCCAAATTTCCATTCTGTTCAAAAATTCCTTTCCCAAACCCGGGAACAGTAACATATTTCATTAATAAATAGTAGGCAATAATAATTGAAAATGCCAAAGCCAGTTGTATAGATGCTTGAATCAACTTGTTTTTAACGACATAGAGTATTCCTAATGTCACAGTGCTTACCATAAGGTAGGTAATCGCAATTCGTTGTAGAACACCGAATATTCTGATACTTGAAACGTCATAAAGGGGAAAACCATTTAAAAATAATCCGAGAATAAAAATCTCCACACTTCTTATGAGTATGTGGACAAAAATGTTCAATAGTGAAATACCTTTCGCTAATCTTCGATTCAGGACATACGGTACAACCATGCCCATAATTATGATAAAGAACGGAAATGCTAAATCAGCAATTGTCCATCCATTCCATATCACGTGTCTTAATTGTGGGTATACCCTCGCAGTATTGCCCGGGTTATCGCATAAGAGCATTAATGCTATCGCTATCCCTCTAAATGCATCAACCGACTTTAAGCGTTCTGTTTTATCATTCTGATTTAATATATTTTTCTGTTCCATTTTCTCTTCCCCCCTTATAACCGCTGTTTAGTCGTTTGACAAATAGTTCGGATTTCTTTGAAGATGTCTTCTCGTTATATGAAAAGGAGACATATAACTTTCAGTAATGTGTCTCCTTCTCGGTTATTCTTTCGTTATGTTTATAGTAGCGGTCTGTTGCAAGGCCAAACCCTCGGCGACTTCCACCGTTTTCAAAATTCCTGAAACGCCAGGGCAACTGGGATGCGGACTATATTTGGCAAACACTTCATAAACTCTGCCCATATGCAGTTTATTAAATATTTCTTTATAGGCATCTACTTCTATTAATTCCTGGGCAATCTTTTGGTAATTTGGACAATCGCTGGTTATCTCCAATTTTATTTTATGATGGCCATCACTAACTGCTTTGACATTAATGGTAAAGCCGCAGACCCCAGCATGTATAATCCCTGTTGCCATGATGATCTTCCTCCGATGCTTTTTTATTCATTTCTCATTATAACCCATCTTGGTCTATAATCTAAATATTAGAATCACTGTAAATTTGACGATAGTCTCCGGTGAAGAGTATCGCCGAGCCGCCATTCTCAATAGGAACACTTAGTCGCGAAGGAGGTAGAATTCCCCGCCGAAGCCCCAATGGTCAGCTTTAGCGTAAACGAGTTCACTTGCGGACTTTGCCCATTAGCTGTGATCGCTTAGCAGACTTAGCATTTTCATATTCAGCCTTATTCAAACCGACAAGATCGGTGGGAAGATTATTAGCAATCAGTTCGGCCTGCATCGCATCTAAAGTACTGTAAAATCGACTATCTAGGTTAGACTCAAGCATGGTTCCGGCTTGAATATATTTTTGGACCAGCTCAGGACGGTTCAATGTACCAGCTTTATTGCTCTGGGCATACTCCTGCATCGCTGTTGAATACAAAGTATCTAACCGACTCAAGGCCACATTCTGCAAATTATTAAACTGAGACTTATACTTATTATTAATTTCGTCTTGCGTAATTTGTTTCGTAACAATATTTTCATTTATAGGAGTTGAAGAAGGTGAAGTTGAAGTTGAAGTTGTCACTATTTTGCTATCCTCCGGCTCTTTTGCCTTTTCAAGCATAGCTACAAACGCTGGAGTATCAATTTTCTTTGTTAAGTCATCAATTGAATTAATACTTTTAGCTGCCCCTGAAGTATTAACTACTTGCTCCTCATCAAACGAATTGAAAAATCCTGCTCCAAACTGGTTGGTAAGTTGTTGCTGAATTTCCGGTTGAGGCTTAAAATATTTGTTATATCCCCAAAAGCCAACCAAAGCCATACATAAAACCATAATCCCTGTAATTTTTAGAAACTTCTTTTTCATATCTTGTTTCTCCAAACAGATTAATTTTGGGCCGTTATCGACAGCTAAATTTCTTTGTACTAAAATAGTATACCATATTAACTAGACTGGGCTTTCGTGTTTAGAAAAAGTTAATCAAATCTCTTTGATGATGAGAAATCTCCCCAGTCTAACATTCCACATGTTTCTTAAAAACCCTTTCATAATGGCTTTTAAAAAGTGACTATTTTTAAATACACTTGATATAGGGATGTATGCATAGAAATATACTACAATTCAAAAACTAGAGATTAAACAGGCAACTGTTTAAGTATAAGCGGAGGTGTTAGACTGTGCGAGAATGGAAAGATTTAACCAAAGATGAAAGAGAGATTATTTCAGCGATGCAGACTCAGAATGTTACACCTGAAGAACTACTTCAAAGGATGCGTAATTCTGGGAGAATGAATGAGCAAGCCATTGAAGGCTTAAAGAAGGCACTTGACGATGTCAGACCGTTTCTCGTACATTAAGGATTATTATTGCTCAACACAGAAATGAAGGACTAGTCGCCACTTAGTGAGTAACGTGGTGGCTAGTCCTTCGATAAATTCAACCGACCGTAGATGAAGTGATGAACTATTACGTATTTATAATAGTTCCTCCATTAATGTGAAGTATCTGTCCTGACATGTAGGAGGAATCCTCAGACGCTAAAAAGACATAGGCTGGCGCTAACTCCTTTGGTTGACCGGCCCGTTGCATAGGGGTTGTACTACCAAAGGTCGCAACATGTTCCGCTTGAAAGGAAGCGGGAATTAAAGGCGTCCAGATCGGACCCGGCGCGACCCCGTTGACTCGAATTCCTAGTTTGCAAAGAGATTCTGAGAGTGAGCGGGTGAAGGAGACAACAGCTCCTTTAGTCGCCGAATAATCGATCAGCTGATCGTGACCTTCATACGCCGTGATCGATGAGGTATTTATAATGACACTCCCCGATTTAAGATGAGGCAAAGTGGCCTTAGTCAAAAAAAAGTAACTAAAAATATTGGTACGAAACGTTCTTTCGAGCTGTGCAGTTGTTACATCCAGCAAACTGTTTTGAGGGTGTTGTTCTCCAGCATTGTTGACCAAGATATCGATTTTCCCATACGTCTGAAGCGTTTGATTGACTACTTGCTGACAGAAGGCTTCATCTCCAATGTCTCCTGCCACAACTAAACAATGGTGTCCTAATTGCTCCACACGTGCTTTTGTTTCCAAGGCATCATCGTGTTCATTCAAATGAACAATTACGATATCTGCCCCTTCTTTGGCATAGGCAATCGATACAGCACGACCGATTCCGCTGTCTCCTCCAGTGATAATTGCCACTTTACCCTTTAGCTTGGCACTTCCCGTATAGTCTGCATCTTCAGCAGTCGGTTTCGGATTCATTAAGGATTCAAGGCCCGGCTGCTGATCTTGATGTTGGGCCGGAAAAGTGGGAGAACTCTGTGTCTCGCTCATTGCGCATACTCCTTTCTATAATATGGTCTAACTAAACTATAAGTCTCAATAAATACTCACATCCTTAAAATGACCTTTTCTCCTAGTTTGTACTCATTATCTTTAAACTTGATCAGTAACACTACTTGGAGCTCTTTACACCATGATACGAAAGTGATATCATATTAGTATCATAAGATGATTGGACATAGTCAACTAAGAGTTACAAACCCGAGGAACCAAATTTTAAGGAGGAAGATTTTAAATGATTGAGAAAAAAGCGTGGGCCATTAACGGGTATCTTGCCCTTATCATTATGCTCGCTCTCTTTATCGGCGGAACTGCTTTACTTGTTCAGGTAAACATGGTAGGTATTCCGCTTCTTATTGTTGCCGTTATTTTAGCAACCGGAATCATCGTGGTTCAACCCAACAAGTCGTGTGCACTAGTGTTTTTTGGAAGTTATCTCGGTACGATCCGCGAGCCAGGCCTCTGGTTGAGTGTCCCCTTTGCAGTGCGCAAAGGAATTTCATTGAGGGTTCGAAATTTCAACAGTAAAACTCTCAAAGTTAATGACATTGAAGGTAATCCGGTTGAAATTGCTACTGTTGTCGTCTTTAAAGTTGTAGATACAGCTAAAGCAATCTTCGATGTTGAAAAATATGAAGAGTTCGTTGAGATCCAAAGTGAAACAGCTTTGCGACACGTAGCAACCCGTTATGCTTACGACAATTTTGAAGGAAAGGGTCTTTCCCTGAGAAGTAATCCTGAAGAGGTATCCGCTGAATTAATGGACGAACTGCAACAACGCCTCAAGCTTGCCGGTGTCGAAGTAAGTGAAGCCCGTCTCACCCATTTGGCCTATGCTACCGAAATTGCAGGCGCAATGCTTCAGCGTCAACAAGCCTCTGCGATCCTCTCTGCCCGTCAAATTATTGTAGAGGGTGCCGTTGGCATGGTTCAGCTCGCTATTGAACGAATCGAAAAAGACGGTGTCATTAAACTTGACGAAGAGCGCAAAGCCGCTATGGTTAATAATCTTTTAGTGGCTATCGTTTCTGAACGGGCTGTCCAACCAGTGATTAATACTGGGACGGTATATTAATACAGCGACCATTTTTTCTTGACTAAGGCTGCAGCTAAATAATTGGATGTGGATAAATTATGGCAATTAAAAAACAGTTTCCCCTCCGGCTCGATCCCAAACTTTACACTGCCCTTGAGCGTTGGGCTGCCGATGAATTTCGAAGTGCCAATGCACACATCGAGTTTTTGCTACGAGAAGCAGTTCGACATGCTGGACGTTTAAATGTGCAAGTCGGTTCTGAAGATTCAGAAGACCCAAAGATTGATACTCTCGATCCTGAAAACTAGGAGGTTCTCAGGATCATGGACCTGTAGAGCGCATTCGTTAACCTCTTGAACATTAAAACAAGGAAAACCGAGGTCGCAGCCTCGGTTTCCTTATTTTAATGTAATTTAATTATTCAATGGTAAAAACCTTGTCGAGTCGTGTACGTTTGATCAGTTCTAGGGGTAACCCTCGAGTACCAGTCAGCACAAGCCTACCGTTTTTCTCCTTGGTGCGTTTATTAATAGTCACTAACGTTCCCAATCCCGAACTATCGATATAGGTAAGTCCTGAGAGATCCATTCTAAGATCCGTAATTCCTTGGTCTATTACTTCTAAAAGATCATCCCTTAGTAACGAAGCATCACTAACGTATATTTTGTCATTTAAAAATACCGTTGCACTTTTTCCGCTGACTTTAATCGAATGTTTCACGATTTTCTCTCCTTTACGCCTCAACTTTGAACTTGGTAATAAGACTATGCAGGTTTTGGGCCATAGCACTTGTCTGCTCGGAACTTGCCGCTACGACTTCAATGGTTGCTATGGTTTCCTATACAACTTAACTACAGGCATTTTCTTGATTTAATTTTCTTCATTAATAACACTTCGTTGCCCTTAGCATTATAGATGACTTTGTCACAAAATAACATCATCAACAGAATACCACGTCCACCTTCCCCCTCCAGCAGTTCATCAAACTCCTTTTCATACATGTCTTTGTTAAGCTGAGCATTAGCTTGCTGAATGTTAAAGCCTGAACCAAAATCCTTGACCCTTATGATTAGTCTGCCACCCACTCGCCTCATTTTGATGTGAACTCGTCCACAGTAGTAGAAAGCATTGTTCACCGCTTCGTTGATGGCAACCTCTAGTTGGAGCGCATGGCTTGGCGCGTTCCGTTCCGAGAATTCACAAATAACTATCTGAGCACATACTAAATCCTCATCATTTTTGATATCTAGTATTTTTGTTTCATTATTTTCTTGGAGGATCTCTATGCAAATAACCGAAAAATCATCGTTTCGATCTGGACTTACTGCCAGTTTCTCAAGCCAGTTCGTATACCCTGTAAAACTCTCCTGACTACGTATTCCATGCAATTCTATTAAATAAGATGCTCCATCGCTCATCATGCCATAGATCTCCCCTGCTTTAACGGGTATGGTCACCGTTTCAAGAGGAGGATTATCAATAATACCGAGATAACATCCAGATATAGGGACTAAAAAACATTCTTGAGGTTTGGCAACTAAAAATAAGGTTATTCCCGCAGAGATAAGTTTAAGCGTGGCCGCTTGCAAATCAAATTCGAAGTATAGTAAGTCTATAAAAGAATCCTCATATAAATAGTGCATTATTCTCTTGTTTATAATTTGAAGGGCACTCTCCTCGATCATTTCGCCGTTAAGTAGAACGTTATCCAACATCATTTTAAAGGTAGCGGTTTGCAAGGCTGTCGCTAAGCCATGTCCACTCACGTCAATAATGTAGCCACTTAATTTTTTTCTTCCTCAAACCACTTGTAGTTAAAGAGATCTCCACTAACAGTACTATAGGGCACAAAAATCGTACTAACGCGTACCTTGTCTCCTATAAAAGGTTGGGGCAGGGAGTCCTGCTGGACCCGCGCCGCCAGCAAAAGCTCCATCTGGGTTTGTCGTTCTCGCTCTCGAAGCATTTCTTCGATCCTCTTGCGTTCAGTTATATCAACGATACTGGTCGCTTTAATCGGGCTATTATTTGCTTCATCCCGTACAGGATAGCTTTGAAGCCAAAGCCAACGCATTTTCCCGTCGGGTCTAATTATTCTAAACTCCTCATTTGTTGCTTCGTTCATATTCAGTAAATTCTGAGGGAAAGAATCATGCATCCTTTTACGGTCAGACGTATGTATTAACTCGACCAATGTATGAGGATTATCAAGCAGACTCTGACAGGACATCCCACTGATTCTTTCATAGGCCGGGCTGACGTAGACAATGCTTTCCTCATCTGAAATCAGGAAGATCTCATTGATCGTTTCAGCAAACCGTCTAAATTTTTCTTCACTCGCTCTCAGTTATCTTTGCTTTCCCTAAGCTCAGCCTGCATATTAATCAAGCTTGTAATATCTTCAAAGCATTCCATTTTCTCGCTTATTTCGCCGGACTCATCTTTTAGTACAGCTATACTCTTTAAAACATACCTGATTTGACCATCTTTGGTAACAATTTTACACTTTTCATTAATTAGCGGCGAGTCAATAACCTTATCACACAACCTGCATCCAGCCCTACCTACTCCATGCAATACCTTTGAGCATTCTTTGCCTATAACCTCTGCTGCAGCATAACCGGTGATCGCCTCATTAAGCCAACGGGAGCATGAAGCGTTCCTTCCTTACGTACGGTTTCATACTCAAACCAAGCACGGTTATATAAACCGGTTAAAGCATCGTGCATGCTCACATGTTGCAACTGTTTTTCTAGTTGCCTCTGCTCTGTTACATTATAGAGAATGATAACTAGCCCATTAATTTCATCGGCCTCATTTTTGACAGGTGAAATTGAACCGGCAATCGAGAGTTTCTTGCCATTTCCTGTTAAAAGTGATGTGCAATCCCCAAATCTAAAAATTTCTCCATTTCTAATTTCTTCACTAACTTTAGCCAGTTCGCTGGTTTTATCAGTGAATATCCCAAACGTTTCAACAATCGTTCTACCTATAGCTTCCGCTTCTGAATACCCCGTAAGTTTTTCTGCCATAAAGTTCATAAACAGTACATTAGAACATAAATCAGTTACTATAACTGCCTCTCCGATACTTGACGGGACAAAATGCAGCAAATTATAGACTTTTATTTCCGAAATTGAATTAATGTCCATATTAATCACTATCCTTATCTTGGGCTCTATTCACGAGCAAAAATCGAATCATTTGTTTGGCTGTGTTCATTAATGTTATTATATTTAAGATAGACCTCTAATAAACAGCAAACATAAATTAACACAACATAACATAACCTAACTAAATCTAACCCAGCTTAACCTTACTGATATTATACGACAAACTGTAAAAAATTTGCAATAGATTGTATAAAATAATTAGTATTTTGAATTAGCAAGAAAATCTTCGAAATAATACACATCAGCGTTTCATGCATCTCATTCTCGAGTTTTTATACCTAGTAAGGTGCGTTCATATCAAGGGCAGTATACAGTTCTGTTTGCTTCTTTGTTATTTCGCCCATTCGATTCTTTTCCCAGGTTACTCATTTACGTTCTATGACATCCAGTTCATACACGGATTGATGATTAAAGCTTAAGTAACTTAACATTTTTTAATGCTTATTGAAAAAATTGGTATTTTTTTATGGCCTTTTAAAAATATTTATAAAAAAATATAATATTTTTAGTCAATTTCATCTAGTTATAGCTTGTTTTCGTTTGTTTATGTTCTGTTTTGTTGTAGATAATTGTTTAATTATAATCAATATAACCAATCATAAATAAAATTAATAGTTTATGTGAGTTTTTTCATCCATTTTCAACAATTAATTTGTAGATAAACGGATAAGAATAATTGGACTAATTTGTCAAATGCTGTATTGACAACTTGTGAAAACAGATACATAATGGCAATGTAAACAACATATTAGGGGAAGGGAGATATAAATAATGCAATTATCGACAAGAAACCAACTCAAGGGGACAATTAAAGACATTAAAAAGGGTCCAGTATCTACTGAAGTAACAGTAGAAGTTGCCGGTCAAGTAATGGTAGTCGCTTCAATAACTACTGGATCAGCGGACACAATGGGACTCAAAATCGGAGACGATGTTACAGCCCTCATTAAGGCAAGTTCAGTTATGATCGCCAAATAGAGAACTAAAAAAAGGCGCCCACAAGGGGCGTCTTTTTTCTACTGAATTTTGGCTTACTATGTAGGTTTAGCTCACGATACCAAATAACAAAGTTGTGTTTTGGAGAGTGTCATGCAGTTTGATTTTGTTCCTATTATTTTATCCCTAAAAGTTGCTGCTGTCGCAATCGTGCTTGTCGTTTGTTTCTGTGTCCCGGTAGCAGGATCTATGGCCAAACATGAGTTTTTGGGTAAGGATCTTGTAGAATCAGCGTTAACCTTGCCACTGGACTCCAAAAGCCTAATTGGGGAGAATTACATATAGGTAACCATTTGGTTTATTCGAGTGCGCAAAAGATCAACCTTCAGACGAGAGAGCGACATATAGGGTATGTATTTCAGGATTATGCACTATTCCCCCATATGGCTGTCGAGAAGAATGTGACTTATGGTGCACCCAAAGGAACCATTCAACGTAATAAGACTCTCACTGTTTCAGGTGTCTTGGAGATGCTAAAGATTGAGCATCTCCAGAATCGGTATCCCGGTCAGATTTCGGGGGGCGAGAAACAGAGGGTTGCTTTGGCGCGTGCTTTAATGACTGAACCGGAGCTTTTGCTCTTGGATGAATCTCTCTCTGCTTTAGACCAGGATACTCGTAGTGCACTACAGCAAGAGCTTCGCAAGTTGCAAGGTCAATGGCAGATACCGTTCATTTTAGTTACCCACGATCCACTAGAGGCTGAATTGTTAGGAGATCAGATTATTCGGATAACAAGAGGTAAGCAAGAAGTAGTTAAACGGTTAGTGACAGTTGTTGCGTAGCCAACAACTTCTATGGCACAAGGAGTGCCTCCCGCATTATCAATAAAACAAAAAATCCAGACCGTAAAACGATCTGGCAAATAACCTCATTTGCTAATACATTCCTCTAACCAACCTATACTAGGACATTAAATGCTCGTTGAAAGCCTGCTTTCCATCTTATAAATATGCGTTCCAAACTTTCCGGTTATGTTCTTAATATGCAGTCCATATTTGTATCTGTTCTCATTATTAATACTCCATAAAATTGTTGCGGATATAGATTTATATACTGTGTCCTCCAAAGCAATATCAAATTCAAGTATTGCACCTTCCTTAAATACTTCTATGGTGGAAATACACAATCCTTCGCTTGAAATATTCACAACCTGAATCTCTAGGGGGGACTCATAAGTATTAACTTTTCCCTCTGAAATACATTTCGAACATTGTATCGTCGCACCATATGGTAATCTACCACTCTTCCTGCGAGCTTCAACATTGTCATTCATTTCCGCTTTACGCCCCCCGCAGTTCATACCTGATTACTGTAACATACTCCTATTATAAAACCTAATGCTCTTATCCAAATCTTTCCAGCCATACCTTGCCTTAACAAAAAGCGCCTCATCCCTTCCTGAGACAGAAAGAACGAGGCATTTAGAAATATCAGAGATTCTTAGCGAACTCCTTGCCCGCATTAAGAGCTCTCATATTCAATTCCGCCAGTTCAGGTTTCTTGCCAGCCAGCTCCATGAGTGCTTTTTCCAGTATATCATCCGAAACCGTAGGCGTGATTGCCTGTATTACGCCTAGCATGACAATATTAGCCACCTTGGCCTCCCCTATTTCATGGGCGATGTCATTGACCGGAACACGTACAATTCGAATATCCTCTCGGCCCGGTAGTTCCGGTACTATCGAGGAATTGACATAGAGCGTTCCTCCTGGAACCACAGTATTATTAAACTTGTGATAAGAGGCCGCATTCATAACGAGTGCGATATCTGGTTTCGCTACGGTAGGTGAACCGATTCTTTTATTGGAAATAATGACGGAGCAGTTCGCCGTCCCCCCCCGCATTTCTGGACCGTAGGCAGGGATCCAAGTGACCTGTTGCTTGCCGATCATCCCGGCTTGAGCCATTACTTTCCCGACAAACAACACACCTTGACCGCCAAACCCGGCAAATATATATTTCGTCATCGAGGAACTCATGATTCGTTCCCTCCTTCGACTACCGGAACTTTGAGTTCTCCTAAAGCAAAGGTCGGTTTCATTTTAGTTTGCAACCACTCTAAAGCCTCAACCGGGTTCACCCCCCAGTTCGTCGGGCAGGTTGAGAGGATACTGACAAAAGAATACCCCAAGCCATCCAGTTGAACTTGGAACGCTTTTCGAAGAGCCTTCTTAGCTTCTTTAATCTCTTGCGGGCTATCGACAGAAACCGAGGCAACATAGACGGCACCATCAATCTGGCTCAAGACTTTTGGGAGATCCAGCGGATAACCCATGGTCTCTGCATCTCGGCCATAGGGTGATGTCGAGGTCTTTTGCCCGACAAGAGAAGTTGGGGCCATTTGTCCACCGGTCATACCATAAATGCAATTATTGACAAAAATAGAGGTGATTCTTTCCCCTCGAGCTGCAGCAGACATGGTCTCCGCGAGTCCGATTGAAGCTCCGTCCCCGTCTCCCTGATAGGTAAAAATGAAACGGTCCGGCCGCGCTCGCTTTGCCCCCGTTGCGACTGCGACAGCACGACCGTGAGCGGCACCGATCATATCGCAGGAAAAATAGTGCTCACAGAACCCGGAGCACCCGACTGGGGCGACCCCAATCGTCTTTTCAATCAAGTCCATCTCTTCTAATAGTTCACCGATCAAGCGATGAATAATCCCGTGTGTACAGCCCGGGCAATAATGAAAGGGACGATCAGTTAGTCCGGTCGTTTTGGTTAAAATCGCTTTCATGCTTGCGAACCTCCTAAGAACCGCGCTTTAAACGCAGCAACTACTTCTTCTGGTTCCGGCGTCATACCGCCCTGGCGACCATAAAAGCTCACCGTGGCTCGACCGTTAATCACCAGCTTAACATCTTCGACCATTTGCCCAGCACTCAGTTCGATACTCATCCAGCCCTTAATTTGATTCACCCGTGCCTCCAACCCTCTTTCAGGGAAGGGCCAAAGTGTTACCGGACGATAAAGTCCGACCTTAATTCCTTCTCCCCGGAGCATATCGACCGCAGTTTCTGTGATCCGAGCGCTGGTCCCGAAAGCGACAAAAGCGTATTCAGCATCGTCCATTTCGTACTCCACAAAGTGTTGTTCGTTTTCTTTTATTAATGACATTTTCTCGCCCCAGCGTTTATTTTCCGCCTCTCCAATCTCGGGAGTGAGGTAGTAGCTAATGACATTATTTTTGGGACGTCCTTCGGCTCCGCTGGCTGCCCAAGTTTTCGGTTTTAGCTCCCGTCCTACATACGGAGGAAACTCCACTGGTTCCATCATTTGGCCCAAGATCCCGTCCGCCGCGATAATTACTAAATTACGATAGTTATCCGCTAAATCAAAGGCTTCCTTGGTCAAATCTACCATTTCCTGGACGGAGGAAGGTGCGAGAACAATGGCGTGGTAATCTCCGTGGCCGCCCCCTTTAGTCAATTGGAAATAGTCTGCTTGTGTTGGTCCTAATCCGCCAAGCCCTGGGCCACCACGCATAACATCGACGATCACACAAGGGATCTCTGCTGCGAAAAGATAGGATAGTCCTTCTTGCATCAAACTAAATCCTGGGCTAGACGTTCCGGTCATCACTCTTTCCCCTACAGCGCCTGCGCCAAAGACCATATAAATGGCAGCAACTTCACTCTCCGCTTGAAGATACGTTCCACCTGCCGCTTTCATCTTCTTAGCCATGTACTCAGGAATTTCTGTTGACGGCGTGATCGGGTACCCATAGAACAAACGACATCCGGCTTGAATCGCTGCCTCAGCGATTGCTTCATTCCCCTTCATTAACAGTGTCATACCTGACTCACTCTCCCTTCTCTGCACGATACACTTCTAAGGCCAAATCTGGACAAATCAAGGCACAAAAGGCACAGGCGATGCACTTGCTTTGGTCTTTCATTTCGACGACATAATAGCCCTTATTGTTGGCGGTCTCTCCAATGGCTAGGATCTTTTTAGGGCAAGCGTGCACACAGAGCCCACAGCTTTTGCAGCGTTCTATGTTAATCTTGACGAGATTTTTCAACTCTTTTCCCCTCCTCTATGTTCTCCAAACCCTTGACTGGGCTTTTCCAGCCAAGGCTTAAATACTGCTCAACTGGGATCCAATCCACTTCCCAGGGAAGTCCTACCTTTTCAGCCCATTTCGGGTTAACTCCGCAGGTAACTAAAGGTATTTTGCTCTGATCTACAAGGGATTGCATAAGGCCTACCGATGTTTGCCAATCCTCACATGTCGTCCAGTCCATTAAATTTGAATTATTGATCCAACCTTGGACCTTCAAATGAGATTTTCGTTCCATATCCCTTCTCATGCTCTCGATTTCTTCAACTGTACGACTGAACGGTCGAAAAACGTTCACAACTTGGAGGACTGCGACATCTTCCGCTTCTAGCAAACTATGATATCTTCCCACAATCGTTGCGCCAGTTTCATTTCCTCCAACATCGAGCACCACGTGCCTTCTCGGGTCCCGCAAAGCCCCGTCGATTTGTGCTGGAAGAGACGGGTTCTCGGCAAAGGCCAAATCTCCCTCTGGACGAATCACTTCAACCCCTTCGCGTTCCAAGGGCTCAGCTATTTCTCGTAACCGAAAATAGGGATTGATGAGGTCAAGATCAACTAACGCCACACGTTTGCCTTCCCTGGCCCACTGCACTGCCAAACTAATGGATAGCTGAGTTTTCCCAGCACCATACCCACCAATTAAGACCAATACACGACGTTGTAGCAAATGCGTTTCTATCATCCTCCTGAGCCTCCACTCAGAACAGCCATAGTCAAGGCCATGAACTTACTCCTCGGAGTGTCATTTCTCGACGTCATGACAATGGGGACCTGCGCCCCCAGCACAATCCCGGCCATCGTTGCCCCGGCAAAATAAACCATCGATTTTCCTAAGACATTTCCAACTTCAATCGTTGAAACCAACAACAGATCGACATCGCCATTGATCTGACTGGAAATCCCCTTGTGTTTCAAAGCGACCGCACTAACTGCTCCATCAAGAGCCAAAGGCCCTTCCACGATCGCACCAGGGAATTCCCCTGCTTGACTCATCTGAACCAAGGCCTGGGCATCCATTGTGGACGGGATTTTAGGGTTTACCACTTCATTGGCAGCTAAAACAATGACATTCACCAAATCCATCCCAATTCCCTTTAAATACAATAAGCCATTCTGTAATATATCCTTCTTTTGGGCCAGATCCGGAGCAATATTCATTCCTCCATCAGTCACAAACAATAAACGGGAAAAACCAGGAACTTCGAATGCGGAGAAGTGACTGAGTAAACGCCCGGTCCGTAGTCCTCGTTCAGGTCTCAATACCGCTCGTAAAAAATCCGAGCTGTTAATTAGGCCTTTCATCAAGAACTGGGCTCGTCCATCCACCACGGCATCAATTGCCAAATGCGTAGCTAGAACAGGGTTTAGTTCATGAATCAGTTCGGCGCCTTCTAGGCATAACCCAATCTCTTGAGCCAAGCGTTTAATCCGTTCAATATCCCCTACAAGAACTGGAGTAATCAGCCCTTCCCGTTCCGCTAACTTGACGGCTTCCAACACTTCTTTATCTGCCGCTGCAGCAACAGCTACCTTTGCCCGTCCCAAGCTTTTCGCTCTTTCGAGTAAGAACTCAAATCCAGCAAAGCGCATACTTTCTCACCTCATTTGCCAGCTCTCTATACCTCATAGGTCAATGCCTTTTCTTGACCACTCAGAACTCTTAAAGCACCTTGAGCTAAGGCAGCCATCTCCTCTTCCCCAGGGGACACGATAACTGGGGCAATAAACGACACCCGCCCAGCGATCTCGCGGGTTATAAATTCAGAATAAGCGAGTCCGCCGGTTAAAACAATATAATCCACTTTTCCTGCTAACACCGTGGCCATTGCCCCAATTTCTTTAGCTACTTGATAGCACAGGCCTTCTAATATTAGCTTGGCTATCAGGTCACCAGTCTGCATCCGTTCCTCTGCAACACGAGCATCTTTTGTCCCGAGGTATGCGAACATGCCGCCTTCTTTAGTTATTTTGGTGAGCACTGCTTTCTCCGAATATTCTCCAGAGTAGCAAAGCTTAACGAGTTGGGAAGCTGGCAATGTGCCCGAGCGTTCGACCGAATAAGGACCTTCACTATTAGCGTTATTCACATCGATCATTTTTCCTTTGCGATGCGGGGCCACGGAAATTCCTCCGCCCAGGTGGGCGACAATCAAGTTTAGATTCTCATAGGTTTTTCCCATCTCACCAGCTACTTTACGGGCTACTGCCTTCATATTTAGCGCGTGAGATTGACTTAACCGTGGTAATTCTGGAAGTCCGGAAAGGCGTGCCACCGGCTCCATTTCATCCACTGTAATCGGATCGACAATATAGGATGGAACATGAGCTCGTTGTCCCAAATGATAGGCCATGATCCCACCTAAGTTAGAAGCATGTTCCCCGCCAGGTGCATCTTGTAATGTATGAAGAAGGTTGTCATCAACCAAGTACGTGCCTCCGACTAGGGGCTTGAGCATGCCACCCCGTCCAACTATGGCATCAAATTCCTCTAGCGCTGTTTCATTTTCTGCGAGCGTCTTTAAAACTAACGCGATGCGATACTCGAATTGGTCTCCCACACGAGAAAAAGCATTAATTTCACCGAAAGGATGGTCAATCCCATGTTTCCAAAGGCAAGTTTCGTTCTCATAGACTGCGACTTTGGTTGAGGTTGAACCTGGATTAATGGCCAGCACTTTCATTTCCATCCCCCCTAAACTATTGGAAAGTAGATATCACATTTTATCATAAATCGCTTGAGGTGCAACATCCATTATGTCTTGGCGATTTTTTGTCCTAATAATTAATAAGACCTTCGCTGGCCTGCGGCCTCACGAAGGTCTTATTAATTTTATCCATTAAGATGCTATAACGCGACGAGCACCTAGATAACGTGTTGCCCAATAGGACATCGACATGTCATCGTAAGATAAGCCGCCGTTAGATGAATCAAGCATCGTGTCATTCCCGGCATAAATTCCCACATGGGAAGCGCCTGAAGTGGATGTGTGAAAAAACACTAGATCTCCGGGGCGTAAGTCCGAGCGTGAAACGGCTACTCCATTGTTAAACTGCTGCTCCGATGTTCGATCCAACGATATCCCCGCATGCCGGAATACGTATTGAGTAAATCCTGAACAATCAAATCCAGGTGATGGGGTCGTCCCCCCCCAGACATAGGGTGTGCCAAGATACTGAGCACCAAAACCAATAATTTGTTGGGCTCCACCTGAAATTTTGACGGTTCCTGCAACCCCACCGCCACTGCTTGTGCCACGAGAAACGGTTCTATTAGAGCTGCTAGAGCTGTTAGAACTGCTCACCTGTACAGGTTTTGCGGCGGCAGCGACTTCAATTGCTTCCTGTTGAATCAATTGTTGTATCCGGCTAACCTTATCTTTGGCAGCCAGAGAAGAATTCAGGGTTGCCTTTTCATCTGTGCTTAATTGAGCAAGGACGACTCTTTGTTTGTCCAACGCTTGTTGCACGCCTTGCTGTGTCTGTGATTTAGCTTGTATCGAAGCTTGAATTGTACTTTGCTTTTCTTTTATAAGTACTTTTTGCTTGTTCATAGTTACATTTAACGCAATAATTTCATTTTGAAGTTTACTATAGCCTCCTACGACCATCTGAATCTTGTCTGCACGGTCGATAAAATCAGATACACTAGTGGCTTGAAACAATACAGCTAAATAGGTTGTCATCCCATCTTCGTAGTTACCCTTTAAGACATTTCCTAACGCTTTAATATGTTCCTGACGCTGAACCTCTAGTTTTTGTTGCTCATCTTCCAAGCCCTTAAGGTTATTCTGTGCATCAGTCAGTAATACTTGCTCCCGCGCCATGCTGTTATTCAAGGCTAGTACCGATTGCTTTAACGCCAATATTTGTGAGGTCGCGTTCCCCACTTTGTCCTTTTGTGCATTCAGGGTTCCATTCAACTGATCAACCTGTTGCTTAGATTGATTCAACTGTTGCTGTAAATCATTGGCTTGCACCGGAATCACTGAAGCGACTAAAAGAATGATTCCCATGATTGCGACTATGGTTGTCTTATGCAGAAAACGAATCTTTTTCACTCAATTAACCCCTCCCTCATACTCTTTTTAATAATAATTCGCCACTAATCCTGAAATTCCTTGTTTATAAGCAAAAAAAATTACTAGCAAGGTTTGATATCAAATCTGTCAATAAAAGCAGAAATCCTAATGATAAGGCATCCATGTTGGATGTACCTTATCACTAGGATTTTTCATGATAAACCGGGCATGCTAAAATAAATAGTTTACAGGAGGGCATTAAGTGGATCGTCCTAATTTAAATTCATCTGTACGACGTTACCTAGCCTATGTTAGTACGCTTGGCACAACACAACTTCATTTAAGAAACCCCTTCGTGATCGCTTGCTGGTCTGCTGCATTTCCAGGCTTAGGTCACTTATTGTTATCAAAATACCTTAGGGGATATCTTTTGTTTCTTTGGGAACTTGTCGTGAATGTGAAGGGACATATTAACTTGGCAATTCTATATTCCTTCACAGGCGAATTCCAAATGGCTAAAGATATTCTTGATATAAACTGGGTAATGCTTTATATTCCCACGTTTATTTTCGCCATTTGGGATGCCTATCGAACGACCGTTGATCTTAATCATCAATATATATTAGCGGCTAGAGAGGACGCCGAAATTAAAACGTTTAACATAAGCCCGATCGAAATTAATTATTTAGATAAGCGAACACCATGGAATGCTGCCATGTGGTCAGCATTGATGCCAGGACTTGGACAAGTCATAATTCATCGTGTCCCGGCTGCTTTGTTTATTATTATTGCATTTATAGGGATATCCCAGCAGTCTCAACTACTTCCCGCTATCCATTACACTTTACTCGGACAGTTTGACTACGCTAAATCCATTATTAACGCCCAATGGTTCTTAAATATTCCAAGTGTCTACCTCTCTTCCATCTATGATGCTTATGAGAATACTGTCTCCAATAATAAATTATTTGATTGGGAACAAACCAAATTCTTAAAGAAGCATTATCAAGACATACATTTCAATATGCCGTTTAGAAAAACGAACGAAAGCGGTGCACGCATGTATATTGTCTCAACATTTGATCATTCGAATTATCTAGAATTAGCGATTACAGCAATTCAAATGAAAGGGATCTCCAAAGAAAATATTCTCGGTGTATCAATGGATAAAAAAGGGGAAGACAGAATGCTATTTGATACTATTCATGCCTCTGACGGCTTAAGTATGTTAGATTTGCCTATTATTTTAGCAGCTTTCTTTTGTCTTATTGGAAGTATTTACGGCTTTATACTAACATGGGGACCAGTTTTATGGGGAATAATCGGTCTGTTTGTTGGTTTTAGTATAGGTCTAATAATTAAACTGATAATCACTAAGAAATACAATAATAGACAAAAAAAATTAAAGGGCTCGGAGGTTGTATTAATCATTGAATGTCAAGAAACTCAGGTGGAAATGGTAAAAGACATACTTTGGGAGAATCATGCTCTTGGTGTTAGGAAATTAAATTTGGAAAACAAGGAATAGTTTTTGTTTTCGGAAGGAAGAATAAGGGGATTGTATATGGGCAAAGATTATTTAATTTTAGTTGTGGCATGGATGTTAACGATTATTATGCTCTTATTATTTATTCCGAAAAGGAGAATTCGTGAAGCTCAACTTGTTTTTCTATTTAAGTTATCCGTTACTTGGTTGGTAGGCCTTATAGTTGTAGAAGATAGCGTTCACTCTAATATATGTTTGCCATAAATTCCTCGAAAAAAGCTGTGAAATGAACTTAAATGCAAGTATATTGGAGGAATTTTATGAATGAATTAGAAATGATTAATCAGATAATCCAAACTAAGCTAATGTACAAACAGTTATCAATAGAGCATTGGGTTAAATATGAGGTGTTTACATGGCAATGGTGGATTGGGATTGCTTGCATAGTCTTACCATTACTATTATGGTGGAAGCTAGTAGATAGACGAAGAATACTCGAGATCATGGCATTTGGGTTTTTGATAAATATTTTAGCAACCTTTCTTGATATCATGGGATCAGAGTTCCTTCTATGGAATTACATAATAAGAATATTACCACAAATCCCGTTGCTTTTTCCCGTAGATTTTGTCATTGTGCCTATTATTTACATGCTAATATATCAACATTACAAAACCTGGAAGCAATTCCTGCTCGCAAGTGCAATTGTTGCCCTAGCTTTAGCCTTTGTTGTTGAGCCACTAGCAGTGTACATAAAACAATATCAACTAATTTCTTGGCGTTATATATATTCGTTTACTATATATATATTGTTAGCAATCTTGGGTAAATTTTTTGCTAATCACATGTTGTCATTACAGAAAAGATCTTAAATCATCTACTGACAGCCATAGAGTACTCGTTAGAGATAGTCTATGGCTGTTTACCTGACGATAAGATATGATAAGTCGGATGAGACTTTCGCCACATTGCGACCCGTAACGAAAACTCCTGCAATGTGGATCCGAACGGGTGGAACCCCTGTCTTTTGACCCAAAACGAGCAACAAGCAAAAGGCTATCTCCTAAGAGATAACCTTTTGCTTGTTTTTACCTGGCGATGACCTACTTTCCCAGGGGCTTGCGCCCCAAGTATCATCGGCCCTGAAGGTCTTAACTTCCGTGTTCGGTATACGTAAACCGGATGAGGTTTACGCCACACTGCAACCCAAAACGCAAACTCCAGCAGTGTGGATCGAACGGGTGGAACCCCGGTGCTTCGGCCTCTCAGTATAACTAACACAGAAAAGACTACCTCGTGAGAGATAGTCTTTTCGTTTGTTTACCTGGCGATGACCTACTTTCCCAGGGGCTTGCGCCCCAAGTATCATCGCCCTAGAGGTCTTAACTTCCGTGTTCGGTATACGTAAACCGGATGAGGTTTACGCCACACTGCAACCCAAAACGCAAACTCCAGCAGTGTGGATCGAACGGGTGGAACCCCGGTGCTTCGGCCTCTCAGTATAACTAACACAGAAAAGACTACCTCGTGAGAGATAGTCTTTTCGTTTGTTTACCTGGCGATGACCTACTTTCCCAGGGGCTTGCGCCCCAAGTATCATCGGCCCTGAAGGTCTTAACTTCCGTGTTCGGTATACGTAAACCGGATGAGGTTTACGCCACGCTGCAACCCAAAACGCAAACTCCAGCAGTGTGGATCGAACGGGTGGAACCCCGGTCTTTTGACCCACAAGACCAAACACAAAAAGGCTATCTCCTAAGAGATAACCTTTTGCTTGTCTTACCTGGCGATGACCTACTTTCCCAGGAGCTTGCGCTCCAAGTATCATCGGCCCTGAAGGTCTTAACTTCCGTGTTCGGTATGGGAACGGGTGGAACCCCTCCGGCATGATCACCAGATGTCTGAG